>JAEEGL010058739.1_pt1 | contig 24154 bp, 21 predicted proteins | sample 9134231 | NCBI WGS metagenome assembly JAEEGL01 (sample SAMN16246548, study PRJNA631951) | gut metagenome | biome: gut microbiome; feature: rumen; material: fiber-attached | host: Bos | place: Iran: Karaj | collected 2018-10
AACGGGCTTCTGAGCAGCCTGCTTATGCTCTGCACCCTTGTAAGTTCTCAGTCTCTTGAGCTGAGCTCTGCCGAGTGAGTTGTTGGGGAGCATACCGTTTACAGCGATAGTCATAGCTCTGTCAGCCTGCTCAGCCATCATGTCCTTGTAAGAAATGGACTTGAGACCGCCGATCCAGCCTGTGTGCCAGTAGTACTTCTTCTGCTCGAGCTTTCTGCCTGTAAGGATAGCCTTTTCGCAGTTGATGATGATAACATGGTCGCCGCAGTCTACGTTAGGAGTGTAGGTGGGCTTGTGCTTACCTCTGAGGATGTGTGCAGCCTTAGCAGCTACGCGTCCGAGAGGCTTTCCCTCAGCGTCGAGGATATACCATGTACGGCTTACTTCAGCCGGTTTTGCCAGTGTAGTTGACATAATGTTTTCCTCCGTTAAATTTATTTTGGTCGGGGGACGTATCCGAGTTCCCGACAGTGCAAGATTAATTATATCGTAAAGTTGCGGACTTGTCAAGGGCTTTTCGGGATTTTTTTCAATCTATACATTACTTTCTCTTTGATTCTCTCTGTTTTTCTCATTTTCTCTCACGTTCTCACGCTCTGTTACAAAAATCCTGTGACGAAGATTCGGACGAGTTGCAGCTTAAAACTGTAAAAAAAGACGAACGCTCCAATGCAGATATCCGGGTTTCGGACGTGCTATTGCGTTATTATTGACATTGCGTATGCTGTATGTTATAATTCTGTTAATATAAATCGGAATTTGTGAGGGATATAATATGAAAAAGAAACATAAAATTTTCTTCATACTATTGGTTTGTGTTGTGCTTTTAATTCCTATGCCTGCTTGGTATAAGGATGGTGGTACAATTAAATATACGGCTATTACATATTCTGTCACAAAAGTGCATAGTATTTCTTCACATCAGAATGGCTATAATGTTGGTACTCGGGTAAGAATATTGTTTTGGACAGTTTATGATGATGTAAAATTTGAACCCGATGTAAGTTAAATTCCGATTTATCTTAGCAATGAATAAATAAAACGCCCCTGAGTGTCTTGTAACACTCAGGGGCAAAATTTCTATATGGTATATATCAGCCTCTTGCCTTCTTAAAGAGCCATAATCCGCCCATTCCTGCAAAAGCGTAAGAGGTGAGGAGGTTGAAGAAGTATTTTCCGTTATATCCGGCAATGCCGAGAGTTCTGTGGAAATTCGAGAAAAATTCGCTGAATGTACCTTCTGTAAAGCCGTATGTGCTCATCATTTCACGGTCGATTATCTCGTCGACCTCGCTTGAAGTCATTCCGCCGGCTTCTCCGAGAGCATACAGCTCATTCCGGGTCTCGCTCATATACTTGGCAAAATAGTCTGCCAGCTCCCACGACCATACCACTCGTTCTGCGAAATAGACCGCGATGACCACGACCGCAAGGCATATCACAACGCCCCATATCTGAGGGATAATGCTGTCCTTGGTCATGAACGTGTATCCGGCGACAACGCCTGCCGCGAGGATAGCTCCGCATATAGCGGCTACAAAGCCTATCCTGCCGATGATTATCCAAAGCAGCACGCCCGGGATAGCGCCGACCATGGCTCCGAGCAGACCCTTTACAGCCTCGAGCACAACAGAATTGCTTCCTGCTGAGTAAGAGCTGTACGATGAATAGCTCTTTGTCGCTCTGACAGGTTCAGGCACGGGAATGTCGTCCCATGCGGTGTCGTAGGTGGATACGGACTTTGCGGCTGGAGTGCTCGACTGAGTACGTACCGGTGAGTTGATGTCGTTCATGAGATCTTCCATGATCAATTCCTCCTTTGCGTGAGCTGCCGATATATGTCTACCGGCTATGCTGCATATATTTTTCATATATTATAGCATATCAAAATAGAAATGTAAAGAGTTTTTGAATAATTTCTGTATATAATTTTAATAACACTGATATTCCACATATCAGAAGTAAAAGAAAAAGCCGGTATGAAACGTATACATACCAGCTTTGCAATATTATTTAATCTTCCTCTTCTTCCGCGTCCTCAGCGGTCTCCTCGGCGGGAAGTATCTCTATGATGACCTTCTCGACGTTCTGCTCGCTGACCTCTGCTGCTGTGAGCCGGAATATGCCCTTTTCAGCAGTTTCGCCCGCCTCGGGGATATGCTCGAGCATCTCAGTTATCCAGCCGCCGACAGTGGTATATTCGCTCTCTATCATGTCCTCGTCGAAATCGAGCATTTCAAGCAGCTCGCTGATATTGAGGTCTCCGGCGGCTTCATAGCGTCCGTCAGGGAGCTTGACGATATTGGTGATTATCTCGTCGTCCTCGTCGTATATCTCGCCGACAAGCTCCTCGATGATGTCCTCGAGCGTGATTATGCCCTTGGTGCCGCCGTACTGATCGGTAACGACCGCGAGGTGTACCTTCGACCTCTGCATGAAGCGCATAGCCTCGCTTATGAGCTGAGTATCCGCGATGTGCGGGACCTCCTGCATTATCCCGCGGATATCGTATTTGCCCTCTACGAGCATCTTGAAGAACGCCTTATTGGTTATCATGCCGACGATATTATCAAGGCTTTTTTCGTAAACAGGCAGACGCGAGTACATCTCGCGGCTGAAAAGCTCCTTTATCTCGTCGATAGTGGAATTTATCTCGGCGCCGATAACCTTCACGCGGGGGATAAGTATCTCATCGACCGTTATCTCGTCGAATTCGAGAGCGCTCTTTACGAGCTCGCTTTCCTGCTCCTCGATAACGCCTTCCTCTTCTATCTCATCTATCATGTATTTGAGCTCGTCCTCGGTAACCGTAGGAGCCTCGCTGCCCTTCGAGAACACGGACGAAAGCAGGTTCAGCGCCCACACGAACGGCTTCAGCACGACAACGAGCGCTGAAATCGGCGCCGCAAATGCAAGAGCTATCTTTTCCGCATTCTTTTTCGCGTATGATTTCGGCAGCACCTCGCAGAATACAAGCACGAGTACCGTTATCACCGCCGTAGAGATGCCTGCTCCCTTGCTGCCGAAGATGCTGACGAAAAGGAGCGTGCTCACGGACGAAGCCGCGATATTGACGATATTGTTGCCGATAAGGACTGCTGTAAGGACTTCATCGAAGCGGTTTGCGAGCTTCAGCGCCTTTGCGGCTTTTTTATCTCCCTGAGCCTCGTAGTTTTTGAGCCTGAGCTTGTTAACGCTCGAATAGGCGGTCTCAGTCCCCGAAAACAGAGCCGAAAATACCATCATCGAAAGCACAAGGACGATTTTCCATATATCAGTTTTTTCCATATTCATCCTTCCTGTCATGTAAGACAAGCTTATTCTACCATATTTCTATGGAAACGTCAAGGGAAAAACATACAGCCAAAAAATAAGCCGGAACTCAGCGTTCCGGCTGTTTTTGTTTAAGTGTACGTCTTACTATCCGTTTAAGACGGACGCAGGTATCATGCGGGAAATCGGTCACAAACAGCAGCGCCTGCTCGTGAGCCTCCTCGCGCGGGAGCTTCAGGAACTTGTGGAAGAACAGGTATACCTCGTCGAAGCCGGAGAAAAGCTCTTCCACGACTTCATTTCCCTCGGGAGTGAGGATAACGCTTGTACCGTAGTCCTCATAAACGAGCCCCGAATCGGCAAGGCACCTCAGCATTTTGCTGACGCTCGGACGCGATACTCCGAGATGCCGCGCGATGCTGACGCTTTTGACCTCCCTGTTGTTTGCGGAAAGCTCTCTTATCGCCACAAGATATCTTATCTGTCCGGCACAGAGTTTCATAGAAACGCTCCTTTATTTATCAGTATCAATGAGATTCCAGTAGCCTTTGAGGTAGATAGCGCCTGAAATTATCGTAAGAACGGTGGATATCCAGATGAGTATCGGTATCACCCAAAGATTAACTATATCACAGAATACAGCAGGGAAGCCGAATCCGAAGTCGCTGCAGGCGCTCAGCCATACAAGAGCAGTTATGATAGCGACCATTGTAAAGGCTGTTTTAAGCTTGCCCCACATTCCGGCAGCCACTACTATTCCGCTGTTTGCAGCAAGAAGCCGCAGTCCCGAGACCATGAATTCGCGTGCGCTTATGATGATGAGCGGGACAGCTCCGACCTTTATATCCGGTATCTCAACGAATACGGCAAGTGCTGCGAGCACGAGCACCTTATCCGCGAGCGGGTCGAGGAATTTTCCGAAATTCGTCACAAGATTGCGGCTTCTTGCTATCTTTCCGTCGAGAGCGTCAGTAATCGAAGCTGCGCTGAATATAACGAGAGCCGCGAGATAGTGGAACGGAAATTTCAGATACATACAGATAAGGAAAAACGGTATCAGAAACACTCTTAAAAGCGTAAGCTTATTTGGCAGATTCATTCAGATGTCACCTCTCCTATAAGGTCGTAATCGAGAGTATCGGTCACGCGTATCTTAACATATTCGCCGACTGCGAGCGGCTTTTCAGATGTGAAGAACACCTTGCCGTCGATGTCGGGAGCGTCATTCGCAGTTCTTCCGAACCAGCATTCGCCAAAGCGGTCAAAGCCCTCAACGACAGCCGTGAACTCCTTATCGAGCTGCTTCTCGTTGTTTTCGCAGCTTATGAGCATTTGCTGCTCCATGATTATATCAGCGCGGTGAGCGGCTGTTTCGGGGTCTATCTGGTCGGGGAAGTCATACGACTTTGTACCCTCCTCGCGCGAATACGCGAAGCAGCCGAGCCTGTCGAAGCGGACGCGCTGAACGAATTCGGCGAGCTCGCTGAACTGCTCCTCAGTCTCGCCGGGGAAGCCTGTTATAAGCGTTGTACGCAGGATAACTCCCGGTATCTTCTCGCGGATATGCCTGAACAGCGCCTCCAGCTCTTCAACGCTGCCCCAGCGGTTCATTCGGCTGAGTATGTCGCCATTGCAGTGCTGTATCGGTATTTCAAGGTATTTCACGAGCTTGGGCTCGCTTGCGATAGTGTCGAGCAGCTCGTCGGTTATGCGCTCGGGATAGCAGTAAAGCGTGCGTATCCACTTCAGCTTTTCTATCTTGCAGAGCTCACGCAGCAGCTCCGGCAGCTTCGACTCGCCGTATATATCCTCGCCGTAGCGGGAGGTATCCTGCGCGATGACGATGAGCTCGGTAACGCCGTTGTCTGCGAGCCAGTTTGCCTCTTTGAGGACGTCCTCCATGGGAACGCTGCGGAATTTTCCGCGTATCTGAGGTATCGCGCAGTATGTGCAGCAGTTAGAGCAGCCCTCCGCCACTTTAAGGTATGAGAAAAACGGCAGAGTTGATATTATCCTGTCGCCTGAGAGCTCAGCGTCGAGCTTGGGCGAGAACCTGAGAACTCGCTCGTCCTTCATGACTTCATTGAGCACATCAACGATATCCTTTGTATCTCCGATGCCGATAACAGCATCAGCCTCGGGAAACTGCTCTGCAATTTCGTCCTTGTATCTCTCAACAAGGCAGCCTGTTACGACTATCTTTTTGAGCGTGCCGTCCTCCTTGAGCTTTGCGAGCTCGAGGATAGTCTCGATAGCCTCCTCCTTAGCCGACTGTATAAAGCCGCAGGTATTGACTACCGCAACATCGGCAAGTCCGGGCTCGGTAACGAGCTCGAATCCGCTTTTGCGCAGCTTGTATAACATTCTCTCGGAGTCTACGAGATTTTTCGAGCAGCCGAGCGATACCATTCCAACCTTTATAGGCATTGTCATTCCTCCGAATTATCAGCGTTCTCGAAGTAATCTCTCACGGCATGGTTTATCTCATCAAAGCCGTATCCGTAACGGACGAGAGCGCTTTTAACTTTTTCAATAGATTTCCTGTCGCTGCTGTCGGCAAGAAGCCGGTAATGCTTCGTTCTCAGCAGCTCGGCAAGATTTTCGCCGAATTTATCCCTGTACTGTTCAAGAGCCTCCTCAGCGACGTTTTCGCTGAGACCTTTCATGAGCAGCTCCCTTTTCGCCCGTCTGTAGCCGTATTTGCGGCTCTCGACGAGCTTGCGCGCTATCTTTTCCGCATAGCGCCTGTCGTCTATCAAGCCTGCCCGCGCGAGCTTTTTCACGACCTCGAGACAGAGCTTTTCGTTCTTATATGTTCCGACAAGCTTCTGATAGATGTCCTCCGCCGAATAGTCACGATAGTCGAGGCAGTACAGTGCATACTGATACGCCCGCCGGAAATTCGACGCATAGATTATCTTTTTCAGCTCATCGCGTTCGAGCTGCATACCGCTTTTAAGACCGTAGTCCGCGATTATGTCGATATGCAGGTAGAGCTTGCGCTCGCAGTCGAGCTCGACCTCGTAGGTCGTGCCCTTGTATTTTTTCAGCGAGGTTATCTCCATTATTCTTCAGCGGGAGTGAACTCCTCGAAGTCCTCGTCGATGTTTGCGAGGATATCGCTGTTGTCAGCGGGAGCGCCCTCTCCGCCGGAAGCAGCCTCAGCCGCCGCGTCAGCAGCCTTGCCCTTCTTTTCGGCTTTTTTGGACGAAGCATTTTCCATGAGCTCGTCTTTGCGGGCGAGTATCTGCTCCTCTATCTCCTTCATGAGCTCGGGGTCGCCGGCAAGGACTTCCTTGACGTTGTCGCGTCCCTGACCGAGCTTCTGGTCGTTGTAGCTGAACCACGAGCCGCCCTTCTTGATGATGTCGAGGTCGGTCGCGATGTCGAGGACTTCGCCGGTGCGCGAGATACCTGTGCCGTACATCATGTCGAACTCAGCCTCCTTGAACGGCGGAGCGACTTTGTTCTTTACGACCTTGCATCTTGTACGGGCGCCGATTATCTGACTGCCCTCCTTGATGACCTCGCCCTTGCGGACTTCGATACGTACTGACGAGTAGAATTTGAGAGCACGGCCGCCGGGAGTAGTCTCGGGGTTGCCGTACATAACGCCTATCTTCTCGCGTATCTGGTTTATGAAGATAGCAACACAGTTCGATTTCGATATAGCCGCAGTGAGCTTTCTCATCGCCTGCGACATAAGTCTTGCGAGCTGACCTACGTGGAGGTCTCCCATTTCGCCGTCAATTTCGGCGCGTGTAGTCATAGCCGCGATAGAGTCGAGGACGATAACGTCGATAGCTCCCGAGCGGATAAGAGCTTCTGCTATTTCGAGAGCCTGCTCGCCGCTGTCGGGCTGAGATACGAGGAGGTCGTCTATCTTGACGCCGAGAGCCTGAGCATATACGGGGTCGAGTGCGTGCTCGACGTCGATGAATGCAGCCTCGCCGCCGGCTTTCTGAGCCTGAGCGATAACAGAGAGCGCAACAGTAGTCTTACCTGAGCTTTCAGGTCCGTATATCTCGACAATTCTTCCCTTCGGCACACCACCGATACCGAGTGCCATATCAAGGGTCATAGAGCCGGTCGGAACAGCGTCAACGTTGAGCGTCTTAGTCTGTCCGAGACGCATGACAGCGCCTGCGCCGTACTTCTTTTCTATCTGCTTGATAGCGCCGTCGAGGGCTGATTTTTTGTCTTCCTTTGTTGTTACCTTAACTACTGCGGCTTTTTTTGCAAGTTCCTTCTTAGCCATTGTTTTCCTCCTGTTTCTGAGCGCATACCGTGCGGACTATGCCTCCGAGGTCGCGCGAAAAATTTATATTTACAAAGCCGTTTCCGGCGAGGATATTTCCTATTTCATCATGCTGCCCCATGCCGAATTCATAGCAGAGCCAGCCGCCGCTCCTGAGAGCTTTTTTCCACAGCGGAGTTAAAGCGCGGTAGAAATCGAGTCCGTCATTTCCTCCGGCGAGAGCCATTTCCGGCTCGCGGCGGACTTCTGTTTGCAGGGCGTTCATTTCCTCCGCAGTAAGATACGGCGGGTTGCTGACAACGATGTCAAAGCTTCCGAGACTTTCAGCAAGCTCCCGCGAGAGCACGTCTCCCGCGACAATGTTTATATCAGCATCGTTGAGCTCTGCATTCTGCCTGAGATATCCGAGCGCCTTCTGCGACAGCTCCACAGCCGCAACATCTGCGGAGGGGAGCTCCTTTTTAAGCGTTACAGCTATGCAGCCGCTGCCGGAGCAGAGGTCGATGATACGCGGTGCTGCGAGCTTGTTCTCACGGCAGAGCCTTATGACATCGTCTATGAGCGTTTCGGTATCTGGACGGGGGATAAGCACTCCCTCCCCGACCTTGAACGGGTATCCCCAGAACTCCCACTCGCCGAGTATGTACTGGAGCGGTTCGCCGCTTATGCGGCGTGCGACCATGCTGCGGATACGCTTTTCGGTGTCCGCATGGACAGCTTCAAGCGGGCGGAAGAGCGGGTTCTTGTCGCCGAGGCAGTCCTGAAAAATGCACAGGGTATCGAATTCGGCATCAACTATGCCGGAAACCGACATTTCAGTTGAGCACTCCCTGTAAAGCTCGCCGACGCTTACCATTTGTCCTCAGTCCTGTCTTCGGGGATACACGGAGTCATTGCGGCGATAGCTATTTCTATCATGCTGTCATCGGGCTCGCGTGTAGTTATGCGCTGCATGGCAAGTCCGGGAGCTGAAAGTATCTTTGTGAAGAAGTTGTCGTGATTTCCGGCGAGCCTTATGAACTCGTAGGACACGCCGACAACGAACGGAAGAGCCGCAAGGCTTATCAGCGAGCGCTCCCACCAGACAAGTCCCTTCGGTACGAAGCACATCACGAATATGCCCACAAGGAGCACGATGAAGATGAAGCTCGTGCCGCAGCGCTTGTGAAAGCGCGTCTGCCTGCGGACGTTCTTGACAGTGAGCGGGAGCTCCGCCTCGTGGCAGGCGATAGTCTTATGCTCGGCGCCGTGATACATATACTGGCGCTTTATGTCCTTCATAAGGCTTATTATAGCCATATAGCCTACGAATATCGCTATCTTGACGATTCCCTCAAGGACCGAGCGAAGAATGCCATAGTCCTCGATATGCGGGATAAATCCTATTATAAGCTTCGGCAGGAACACGAACAGCGCGACCGCAAGGACTACTCCCATTATCGAGACTACCGTCATCATGAGGTCAAATATGCCGCCGGAGCTCTTCTCGTCCTTTTTGCCCTCGTTCTTGCCGTTTTTAGCTTCCTCCTCGTCCTCGGTCATCTGCTTTTCAGCCGATCTCATGGTGTACTTGTAGCCCTTTATGAGCGAGGTCACGAAGTTGAAGCAGCCTCTGACAAGCGGTACCTTCCTGTACCACGGAGCATTTTTGCCGTTATTCTCGTCCCATGTTTCAAGGTCGATAGTGCCGTCGGGGAGTCTGCAAGCCATAGCGCCCTTATTCGGACCAAGCATCATTATTCCCTCGATAAGCGCCTGACCGCCTATTTTGGACTTGAATTTTTCCCCTGATTGATTTTTTCCCATATATCATTCTCGATTCTCAGTTATTTGTCTTTGCCGGAAGCGTTATCTCAACGGTAGTACCCTTGCCCTCTCCGGGACTTGAGATGTCCATTGTACCGCCGTGCATAGCTATTATCTCATCTGCCACCGCAAGCCCGATGCCCGAGCCGCGGCGTGTATGGTTCGCCTTGTAGAACTTGGTCTTGACCTTTGCAAGGTCTGAGCTCTTGATGCCGCAGCCGGTATCCGTTACCGATACAACGACGTTATTGTCCTTCTCGCAGGCTTTTATCGTGACCGTATCGCCGGGAGAAGAATACTTCACGGCGTTGTCGATAATGTTGATGAATACCTGACGTATGCGGTTCTTGTCGCCGTAAACGAACGGGAGCATTTCCGGCTCGTTGTAGATTATCTCTATCTGCTCGCGGCGGGCTTTATCACTGTAGATGAGCACCGCGTCGCCGAGCTCGGCAAGGATATCCATATTTGCATTCTGGAGCGTGAAGTGACCGTTCTGCATACGCGAGAAATCGAGGAGCTCCTCGACCATTTGCGAAAGACGCTCAGTCTCGTTGACGATGACTCCGACGCCCTTTTTCATGGTATCAGGGTTCTCTCCTCCGTCGACCATAAGCGTTTCCGCCCAGCCCTTGATAGCCGTGAGCGGAGTTCTAAGCTCGTGCGATACCGAGGATATGAACTCGTTTTTCATCGCCTCCGCGGACGAAAGCTCGTCAGCCATGTGGTTAATGGCAGTGCAGAGCTCGCCTATCTCGTCATCGCTGTTGTTGGCGATGCGGACGGAGAAGTCTCCCATGGCGAATTTTCGCGTGATGCCGCTTATCTGCCGTATCGGACGGACGATAGACCCCGCAAAGTAGAGTCCCGTCACGACGATTATGAGTATGATAGAGGCGCATACCACCGTTACGAGCAGTATGTAGCCCTTGATAGTGTTGTCTATCTCCGTGAGCGACGTTACCATTCGCACGGAGCTGTATTCGCTGTTGAAGGAGGATATCGGCATCGACACCGCGAGGACTTTTTCGCCTCCGTTGAGTCTTCCTATCCAGCTTCCCTCGCCGGTCTCCATGGCTTTTTCGTAATCGGGCATGAGCATATCGTCCTCGGGCGAGAATCCCGAAGAGGTGAGAACTACACGTCCCTTTGCGTTGATAGCCATGAGCTCTATCTTGTCCTTTTCGTTGAAGGTCTCGAGCGTATTTCTTATCTCCGCGGAGAAATTGGCAGAGCTGTCCTGCGAGTGAATGCTGAGAACGCTTGTAACGGCGTTCAGCTTCGAGACGAGGTACTGCTTCGCGGAGTTGTAGTAATAGCTCTGAATGGCGTAGATGACGACCATTTCGATAACGAGCAGGGCAAGGATTATAACGCCGAGGTTATTGATTATCCAGCGCTTGGTGATACTTTTTTTAGCCATTACTGCATATCATTCCACTTGTATCCGTAGCCCCATATCGTGATGATATACTTGGGATTCGAGGGCTCTTCCTCTATTTTCATGCGGATACGTCTGATATTTACGTCGACTATCTTATCGTCGCCGTAGTAGCTCTCGCCCCATATATGATTGAGGATGCTTGCGCGGTCGAGAGCGGTATTCTTGTTGTTCATGAAGTATTCGAGTATCTGATACTCTACCTGTGTGAGCTCGATAGGCGTGCCGTCCTTGGTGACGGTGCGGCTCTTTAAATTGAGCACGAACGGACCTGATTCAATGACGGACTGCTTCTCGTTCTTGATGAAGCTCATACATACGCGGCGGTATATCGCGTCAACGCGGGCGGTGAGCTCTGAGGGCGAGAACGGCTTGGTGATATAGTCGTCGGCGCCTATCATAAGACCGCTTACCTTGTCCATTTCCTGAGTTCTTGCAGTGAGCATGATAATGCCGATAGTCGAGCTCTTCTCGCGTATCTTCTTGCATACGGTAAAGCCGTCGATACCGGGCATCATTATATCGAGAAGGACGATATCGAAGTTGCCGTGTTCAGCCTCAAAGGTCTTGAGAGCCGCCTCGCCGCAGTTGACGTCTACAACGTCGTAGCCTGCGCGCTTGAGGTTGATAACGACGAATTCGCGGATAGTATCCTCGTCCTCGCAAATAAGTATACGTTTCAATCCAATTCACTCCTTTTCACCAGAGGCTTTACCTCTGGACTCCAGTTAAGGCTCTGCCTTAACGATCCGCAGGGCTCTGCCCTAACGATCCGCAGGGCTCTGCCCTAACGATCCGCAGGGCTCTGCCCTTGACCCGCCTAAGGCTCTGCCTTAGGAATCCGGCAGGGACGCTGTCCCTGCACCCTGCAAGGGCTCTGCCCTTGACCCGGCAAGGGACATAGTCCCTTGCAACCCAACTCACGGGCTTACTCTGTACAAAAGACATACTATGCTTGCGCTCGATGTTACATACTGGTATGGTTACCGGAACATTCCGTAGGGGCTATGCCCACATCAGCCCGCGTAAACACACCATGTGACACCAGTTATATATCGTCTCTGCTCATTCCACAAAGCTGAATCCTATCGCCGCATCGCCGGAGGTTATCGAAAGACCGTCCTTCCGCTCGCCGGATTGCGGTATATATGCAAGATACGAGGATTCGCCCTTGGTTTTCAGCAGCATATATCCTGTGGATATCCTGTCCTCGCGTGAGACGGTATCCTCAGCGCAGCAGATACGCAGGAGCTCCCTTCCGGGCTTGCCGTCCGCGTACGAGCAGAACACCATTTCATCGTTTATAGCATCGCGCTTGACCGTCACTTTTCCCTGCCATTTTTCGGGGAAAACGAACGCATATCCGTCGCCTATGCTGAAATACGAGGTGTACTTGTGCTCGAGGTCATTTTTTTCGCTGATGCGTTTCCAGTCGGTGAGCTTTATCTGTTCGCCCTCGGAAACGTCCTCGTAGCCGGGAGATATCACCTGTACGGGTATTTCGAGCTCGCCGTCGCCGTCGATATCGTACGAGGGACAGCCTGACGGACGAAGCGTCGCAAAGGATTCCTCCGGAGAGGAGAATATTTTTTTTAGCCTGTCGTCCTCCATGCAGACGATGTCGGTCTGTATCGAGCCTGTACCCGATACTGCGTCGATATACAGTCCCTTTTGACCGTTCGGGAGCCTGCCATAGCTGAGGCTGTCGAACTCCGTGAAGGCTCCGCTGAGCTCGCACGGGCTCTGGTGATACTTGCCTGCCTCGTCGAGCTGGTAGACCTCCGCGCCGGCGGGAGCTCCGTTGGACGAGCCTTTCAGCAGAAGAAACTCGTTCTTATCATCGCCGTCAAGGTCGGTGACGTCTATAAAGGAATACGATTCCGAGAAATCCGGCTTGATATCGCCGGCTTCCTGGTCGTAGTTGTAAACAGTTACATTCTTCTCCGAGCGGTTGATAAGGCTGCTTCCGATGATGAGATTGACTCTCTCGTTGTCGCCGAGCTTGGATATCATCACCTTTTCCACCTCCGCGCCCGCGGCAGCGGTATCGCATACTGAATGCCAGTGACCGTCGTCCTGGTCGAGAATATTTATGCGGAGGGTTATCTCGTCAACTCCGAGACCGTTTCTCTCGTAGAAGACCACAGCCTCGTCAACTCCGTCGCCGTCGATATCCTCGACTATGAACGCGGAGAGATACTTTCCCGATTTCGGGTATTTCAGACTTATGTTCTGACCCGTAGCCTCGGTAAGTGCGCCGTATATCTGCTCCTGCTGGGCGCTCAGCTTAGGAGGAGCCATAAGGTTGTCGATACTCGAGCCGAACGTGCAGCCGGTCAGAAGTACCGGAGCGGCAGACAGTGCCGCCGCTCTTAAAACGGACTGAATGTACTTCAATTTCTCATTCTCCGTTCCGGATCATCATTTTCTGTCTTCAAGTTTTACATACTCATGCTCTTTTGCGATAGCCTTGTAAGCAGGACGTATCAGTCTGTTGCCTGTAAGCAGCTCTTCCATGCGGTGAGCAGCCCAGCCAGCCATTCTTGCAACTGCGAACAGAGGCGTGAAGAGCTCGTCGGGGATACCGAGCATACGGTAAACGAGTCCGGAGTACATATCGACGTTGGCGCACATCGTCTTTGAAGAGCCCTTGACTTCAAGGAAGAGCTCGGGAGTAAGGCGCTCGATAGTTTCGAGAAGCTTGAACTCTGCCTCTATCTCCTTGCCCTTTGCAAGCTCGAATGCCTTCTTTTTGAGGATAACAGCTCTCGGGTCGGAGATTGTATAAACAGCGTGGCCCATACCGTAAACAAGTCCGGAACCGTCGTTTGTCTCCTTGCGGAGCGTGCGGCGGATGTAATCTGCGACCTCGCCCTCATTTTCCCAGTGCTTGATATTGGCTTTGAAGTTGTCGAGCATATTTATGACCTTGATATTGGCACCGCCGTGACGGGGTCCCTTGAGCGAGCAGATAGCCGATGAATAAGCCGAATATGGGTCTGTTCCCGATGAAGTGAGGACACGGCAGGTAAATGTGGAGTTGTTTCCGCCGCCGTGTTCAACATGGAGCATGAGGAGACGGTCGAGCATCTGCGCCTCGTCCTTGGTGTACTGTCTGTCAGGACGGAGCATTGAAAGTATGCACTGAGCTGTGTTTTCCTCATAGTTTATGGGGTGCATTATCATGCTTGAATTGTCAAACACACGGCGCTTTACCTGATATGCATTGACCATGATAACAGGGAGCTTCGAGATAAGGCTGACAGCAGTGCGCATCTCGCTTTCGATGCCCTTGTTCTCGCACTCGTCGTCGTAGGAATACAGAGCCAGCACCGAACGTGCGAGCTTGTTCATGATATTCTTCGACGGAGCCTTGAGTATCATATCCTCAACGAAGCCTGTAGGCAGGTCACGCTTGAGAGAAAGATATGTATTGAAATTCTGGAGCTCCTTCGGATTCGGAAGATGACCGAACAGAAGCAGGAATGTTGTTTCCTCGTAGCCGTAGCGGTCTTCCGCTTCAACATTGTTCACGAGGTCATTGATATTGTATCCGCGGTAGATGAGCTGACCGGGGATAGGCTCACGCTCGCCTTCATTCATGAGGTAGCCGTGAACGTTGCATATATTGGTGATGCCTGCCACAACGCCTGTTCCGTCGTTGTTGCGGAGACCGCGCTTGACATGATATTTTTCATAGAGATTGGGCTCTATAATGGAATTATCTTTAAGGTCCTTGCATAAACCTGTAATATTAGCGCCTGAAATGAATGACGGCATACTATCACTCTCCTAAATATATTCACAATTAATTATACACCAAATCAGCCCCTATGTCAAATATAATTTATGTCTTAGGGCATCGAAGTGTGCCGCATTTCCGGCAGAATCCGGCGTAAGGAGTCAAAAGAATGAAAAAGCATCTGTTTTCAGCATTGTTCATGGGGATATCCATCGCAGTCATACCGGCTGTTCCGGTCTGTTTTTCGGGGAAAGCAGCTCCCGTCGAGGCGAAAGCCGCTCCGGAGGTGAAGCTCTCGGAGGTCAGCCTGCCCGAAAGCTCATACTCGTCCGAGCCCTACCGCGTGCTCGACGTTTCCACCGGCAAGATAACCGAGGTATCGGTCAGAGACTACGTCATCGGCGCAGTATGCGCGGAAATGCCGGCTTCGTTCGAGCCGGAGGCGCTCAAGGCGCAGGCTCTCGCAGCTCATACATATGCCGAGCGCCAGCGTATCCGCGAACGCTCGGAGCCGTCAGAGGGGCTCGGGGGAGCGGATTTCTCGAACGATACCTCGAAGTATCAGGGGTATTTCGACGATGAAAAGATACATCACTACTTCGGCGACAATTACGATGAATACTACGCGAAGATAAGCTCCGCCGCGGACGAAGTCCTGCCGTATATCATCACCTACGGCAACGAGCCGATAATCGCGGCGTTCTGCTCGATGTCCTCGGGAACTACCGAAAGCGCCGAAAATGCGTGGGGCTCGCCTGTTGATTACCTCGTCCCCGTTGACAGCAGCTGCGACAAGACCGCTCCCAAGTATGAGGAAACGGTCACATTCGACAAGGACTTCCTCCGCGGCAGACTTGAAAAGTCATTCGAGGGCATAGAGCTCGGCGATGACATGAGCAAATGGCTGACTATAGCGGAAATATCCGATTCGGGAACAGTTCTCACAGTCCGCGCCGGAGATATGACGGTCAAGGGCAGCGATATCCGCGAGGCGCTGGGACTGCGCTCCGCCGACTTCGACATCACCTGCGACGGCGATGAGATGATAATAACCACGCGCGGATACGGTCACGGCGTCGGCATGAGCCAGTACGGAGCCAACGCAATGGCGGCGGCAGGGAGCTCGTGGCGCGAGATAATCGAGCACTATTACCCCAACTGCACTATCGAGGAAATGAAATAATACTCAGATGCATTGCATTTTCCGGAATTAAATGCTATAATATCAAGGATAAAGAAAAAGGAGGCGGACATCATCAAAACTGTTGAGATTTTTTCCGACGGCGCGTGCAGCGGTAATCCCGGTCCTGGCGGATACGGAGTTGTACTGCGTTTCGGCACGGCTGAAAAGGAGCTCTCCGGCGGTGAGGCTCAGACCACAAACAACCGCATGGAGCTGCTCGGAGTTATAACCGGTCTTTCCGCACTGAAGGAGCCCTGCAAGGTGATACTCACGACTGACAGCAAATACGTCGTTGACAGCGTAACAAAGGGCTGGGTATACGGCTGGAAGAAAAAGGGCTGGATAAAATCAGACAAGAAGCCGGCTCTTAACGTTGACCTGTGGGAGAGACTTCTCCCGCTGCTTGAAAAGCACGATGTAACATTCGTATGGGTAAAGGGTCACGCCGGACACCCCGAAAACGAGCGCTGTGACCGCCTTGCAGTCGCACAGCGCGACCTGTACAGCAAATAAGCCTAAAGAAAAAGCTGCCATTGGCAGCTTTTTTAATCTTCTTCCTGTTCGTCATCAGGTTCGCGGACGATGCCGCTTATCTCCTCGGCATCGGGCTCGCGGACAAACGGTACCGAACTCTCGGTGCAGGCTCCGAATTCCTCGAAATTCTTCCTTGCCTCGCGCAGACACACCTTGTTTGCGCCGCCTTCAAATTCGGGGTCATCGTTCTGGACTGCGTCGTCCTCCCAGAAGCACACGGGACATATCTCGAATCCGCCCGCAGGCTCGGTGAGAGTATAATATCCGCAGCAAGCGCACTTGCGCTTGGAGGTCTTATTCTCGCAGAGCTTTTCGGCTGTCTGATCCCATTTCTCAGGAGAGCAGCCACTGAATGCTTCTATTACGGCACCGAAGCCCTCGCCGTTTTCCTCGCGGTCGCGGCGGTCGAGCTCTTCAAGGTAGCGCTTGGCGTATATCCTGCCCTCGCTCACGGAGCAGTCATCACCCTCGAAGAGAGTGTCAGCGATATCCATGAAGTCAGCATAGTAGGAGGGGTCGGCAGATTTGCCGTCCGTCCAGAGATAGGGGTCGACGCTGCTGAGGTAATCGGAAAGAGCCTCAGGACGTTCGTCCGCCTTGCTGAATTCCTCGCTGAGGTATTGATATATAGTCAAAAGTATCTGATATTTAGTCATATCCGCTCCTACTTTTTATCAAGGAACTCGGCGTATCTGTCGCATATCTCCTGCGTTTCGCCGAATGCTATCTGCTGACCCTTATCGAGCCACAGTACCTTTGTAGCCATACGTCTTATCTGGTCGAGCGAATGCGATACCAGAAGCGTGGTAGCTCCGCCCTTTATTATCTCGAGCATTTTCTGTTCGCTCTTCTGTCTGAAGGCTCCGTCGCCGACTGAGAGCACCTCATCGAGTATGAGTATCTCAGGCTTTACAAGGCAGGCGATAGAGAATGCAAGTCTCGATTTCATACCTGATGAAAGGTGCGAGAACTTTCTGTCCTCGAATTCCTGCAATTCCGCAAAGTCGATGATGCTCTTGTAGGTGTTGTTCATGAATTCGCGGGTATATCCGAGCATTGCTCCGCGGAGGAAGGTATTCTCCTTGACGGTGAGGTCGGGGTCGAAGCCCGTACCGAGCTCGAGCAGGGAAGCTATGCTTCCGCGCACTGCCATAGTGCCCTCTGTCGGGCGCATGATGCCGGATATGACCTTGCAGAGCGTGGATTTGCCGGCTCCGTTGGTTCCGACTATACCGAGGAGGTCGCCCTCTTCGATAGAGAATGAAACATTCTTTACTGCAACGAATTTCTTTTCGGTCGACTGACCTTTTATCTTCTGGATTATAACGTCCTTGAGACCGCGGTTGGAGAAATCTCCCACGATGTAGGAAACGGAAACGTTATTAAGTTCTATCTTCTTCATTCCGTCCTCCTTATTACATATAGTACATGAACTTGTAGTTGTATTTCTTGTATATCAGTGCGCCTATCGCGAGCACTGCCACCGCATAGAAGAGGCAGAGCGCATGGGTCGCAACTCCCGGTATATAGCCGTCGATGATGAGGTGTCGGATATACGTGATATACACATAAAGAGGATTGAGATAGAATATTCTCTGTACGTTTTCCGAGTAGGTATCGGTGTAGTAGAATATAGCCGAGAGGTACATCAGCATGAGGGTGAAGATGTCATACAGGTACTGCACGTCCTTGAATATGACGAACAGCGCCGAGAGAATGAATCCGCAGCCTATGTTGAATACGATAAGGCACACTATCGGGTATATTATCATAAGGAACCTGAAATGGAACGCTATGCCGTCCACGGCGACGAATACAAAGAATATCACCAGCGTCAGTCCGAAGTTTATGACAGAGGCGACGTTCTTTGACAGCAGGAACATATACTTCGGCAGGTTTATCTTGGTGATGATGCCTGCATTCTGCATAAGAGCGTTCATGCCGCCGTAGGTCGAATCCTTGAAGAAGGAATAGGTAAGGTTTCCGGCGAAGAGGTAAATGGTATAGTGGGGCTTGTCTCTTCCGAAGAAGTTGGTGAATACTATGCTCATGACCACCAGCTGCATAAGCGGCGAGATAAGGCTCCACAGCATACCGAGAACTGTACGTTTGTATTTTTTCTTGAAGTCGCGCTTTACGAGCTCTTCAAATAGAAAGCGCTTCTTTGAAATGCTTTCCCCGCATTTTTTGACTAAGTCAAACATATTTTTCTCCTTTTGAAACTATGTCTCTTGTTCTGTTTATATTATATCAGCCTTAACGTTGACCTCTACTGCTTTATTTTTATCTTCAAGCAGCACTCTTATGTTGAATATGCATCTCTCCGGAAGCTCGGGGCTCTTTACGGGGAGGAGGAAATCGAGGTCGTTGACATCTATCTTCATTCTTGCATTATCGGTGATAGAATTGCCTTCCTCGTCGGTGAACCAGTGGACGATGTAGATGTCCTTAACGCCTAAAACGTCGATTATCTTTTTATCTATCGAGAACGGGAGGCGTGTCCAGCCGTCGTGACGAGCCTGAAAATACAGCGGAGCGCATATCGCGACGTTTTTCTCGTTTCCGCTTACAAGCGCGAAAGAGGGCATCTCTCTGTAGTGTATCCAGTAGGATTCACAGTATGCCTTGTATACCTGACGGCTCTCCATCTGCTTCTGGAGCTCGGCTGTAAAGCGCATTATCTTCTGCTGGTTCTCTTCGAGCACATTTTCGTGGAAATCCTCGCGCAGACCGGCAAATACCTGGTTCGGCTTATAGAGGAAGTCGTAGTGGTTCTCAAAGAGGAACTCCTTCGGCTGGACGTAAACGTCCCAGTCGCTTCTTACGCCGGGCCAGCCCATTGATACATACGGTGTTACCGTGAACATATCGGGATATGTGCCGACGCCGTAGTTGAAGTAGGTGCTCCACTCGCAGCAGCCGGAGGTGATAAGTCCCGGATACTTTGTGGTCATCTCGTTGAAGATGCGTTTGTCGATTATCTGCATCTGGTGAGAGGAGTACATCATCGTCGGGTAGCCGCACTCTTTGAGAAATGCGCGGGTCCTTCTCATGCTGACGTCGAAGGAGGTAGGTCTGCCATAGGTGCCGCGCCACTTATATAAGTCGTAGCAGTAGTAGGCTTTATACGTTCCGTCGGTGATGAAATCGTCCTGAGTTAGGGTGCGGAGCGGACGGTAGTCGTCGTCGGTCATGATGAATACGTCGTCGATAATGGGATTCCTGAGCGCAAGACAGCGCAGGAAGTAGTTACGTGTCGCGTGGTCCTCGGGGAGCTCCTTGCCGTTGAGTATCTGCGAATCAGTCAGGAATTTGAGCTCGATCCTGCCCTTGTAGCGAGCCTTTATCTCATCAACGTTTGCATCGGGAGTGCAGAGCACCATTTCGGTGATGAAGGGCATGAACTCCTCGATAAACGGCATAGTTGCAAGTATATCGTCATTTCTTGCAGTGAGACATACTATCTGCTTTACCTTCAGGTCGGCAGGCACCTTCTTTGCGTCCTTGCTTACTGAAATCACCGCATTGAGCATATCCTCGGCTGATTCGTCCCATGTATAGGGAACATAGTCCTTGAGGTGCGCCTTCTTTGCCGCATATTTAGCAGGGTCGTTCATAAGACCCTTTACGCAGCGGATAAGGTCTTCCTTGTCGTTGGGGTCGAAGTAGTCGGCGAAGTCGCCTGCTACTTCGTGGAGAACGGGTATATCCGAAGCAACAACGGGAGTTCCGCGCATGAAAGCCTCTATCATAGGCAGACCGAAGCCCTCGTTGAAGGTCGGGAATGCAACTGCGAATGCGTTCTTATATAAATAGTCAACTGTTGCGTCGCTGGGCTTTTCAACGAAGAACAGGCTCTTGTTGTAGAGCGGGTGAGTCTTTATGCGCTTTTCGAGAGCCTTTACGTTCCAGCCGATACGTCCTGCGAATATAGCCTTCATGCCGCTTTCAGCAAGTCCGCTCTCGAGGGCGTCGATAACAAGGCTGTGGTTCTTTCGGGGCTCGATAGTTCCGAGCATGAGCAGGTACTTGCTGCCGGAAGCTATCTTCTCGACCTCGGGGTCGACTGAATCCTTGACCTCGGGCTCGCCATTATTGGCGAAATCGCTTGAAAGAGTAACAACTGTGCAGTTCTTGCGCTCCATGCCGATGCGGTCTGTGAGGTCGTCAATAGCCTTGATAGTGGTCTCGGCAGAGGTTATGAGCAGGTCAGCGTATCTGAGGTTAGCGCCGACGTATATCATAAAGTTTGCAGTTGTAGTCTCGTGGCAGAACTGAGGGTGTGTTATCGGGATTATATCGTATACCTGAGTTACTATCTTAACGCCGTTTTGCTTGAGTATCGGGAAGAGATAGCTTCTTTTCAGCTGCGAGTTCCATACGCTGTCGATATCAAAGAATATCGCGCCGGAGGGGATATCGGTGTAGTTGATAGTCTCGCCGGTCATGATAGCGCCCTTTTCGCCGATGCCGTTCACGAAGTATTCGATGAAGCGCTCATTGCTGAGACGGTAAAAAGCATCGTTTTTGTATGAGTAGTACAGCAGGAAGTATTCGTGCTCCTCGTGGCTGAGAAGTCGGACCATGACCTCGCGCACAACTCGCTGAATGCCCGTGACGAAGTCAGTGAGCATAAGATTTGTCAGATCAACATATATTTTCATTTGCAGTGAACCTTTCGTTATGATTTCTTGACGCCCATGATAGTCTTAGCGGCGCTTTTCATAAAGCTCGGCATCTTGCGGTAGAGCTTCATCATTCTCTCGGGAACGGTTATTCCTGCCGGCGGAGCTATTCCTGCGACGTTTCCGCCGAAGGCATTGTGCTCGGAATAGATGTTGTTGTACATCTTTACCTGATTGGTGTAAAACTCCTCAGAGCCGCGAATGCCGATGATAACAGCTCTCTGGAACTCTTCCGTGGGAAGGTCGTAATGCGTGCGCCATATTTTCAGAGCCTGCTTGTCTATCTGGCGGTTGAGCATAAAGATGTATGCCTTTTTAACGAAGGTGTCGTTGTTTCTCTCCCTTGAAAGCTTCATGATATCGACGGTCCCGGGCTTAGCCGATACGGCGCACAGGGTAAGCTCTTTTGTAGTGTGAAGCTTTTTGCCCGACTTCGCCATGTTTTCTTCAACGATATCGTATATCGCCGAATAGATTTGTGATTCCTTCATAAAGAAACTCCTTAAAATGAATTTTCTATGTTCAAAAGCGCATAGTTCGTGATTATATTCATATCATTATACCACATAACGCGGTGAATGTCAAGGACTCGGGCGTGAACAAAAAGCGGACAGAGCTGAGCCCTGTCCGCTGATAATATATTCACTTAAAAGTCAAACTTGGATTTGAGCTTTTCAAAGAAGCTCTGACGCTTTGCGTAGTTCTTTTCAGAGAGTGAAGCCTCGAATTCGCGGAGCAGGTCCTTCTGCTTCTTCGTGAGGTTCTTGGGAACTTCTACGTATATCTTTACGTACTGGTTTCCGCGCTCTGCACGGTTCACCTTCTTGATGCCCTTGCCCTTGAGACGGAATACTGTGCCGTTCTGAGTTCCCTCAGCTATGTTGTACTTGACGTCGCCGTCGATAGTCGGAACGGTTATCTCCGCGCCGAGAACGGCGTCCATATAAGTAACAGGGATATCGCAGTGGATATCATAGCCCTCACGGTTGAAGAGCGGGTGATTTCTCACGGAAATATTGAGGAGAAGGTCTCCGGCAGGTCCGCCGTTGATACCGCAGTCGCCCTGACCGCTGAGGCGGATAGTCTGTCCGTCGTCGATACCTGCGGGGATATCCACGTTTACGGTCTTCTGGACTCTTACTCGTCCTACGCCGCGGCACTTGATACAGGGATTCTTGACTATCTTTCCCTTGCCTCCGCAGTGCGGACACGGCTTTGTAGATGATATCGCACCGAAGGGCGTGCGCTGAGTAGTCTTTACGCTTCCGCGTCCCTGACAGTCGGGGCATATCTCGGCGGTCGTGCCGGAATCGGCGCCTGTACCGTGACAAGCCTCACAGACAGCCATGCGGAAGAGCTTTACCTCCTGCTTTTTGCCGCTGCAGGCGTCCATGAAGTTGATAGTTACGGATTCCTGTATATCCGAGCCGCGTCTCGGAGCGTTCACATTCGAGCGTGAAGAGCCTCCGAAACCTCCGAAGCCGCCGAAAATGCTCTCGAGGATATCGCTCATATCGCCGAAGCCACCCATGCCGCCGAAGCCGTCCATACCGCCTCCGCCGCCGTAATTCGGGTCAACGCCTGCATGACCGAACTGGTCGTATCTTGCGCGCTTCTCGGGGTCAGAGAGCACCTCGTTCGCCTCGTTTATCTCCTGAAACTTCTCAACATATGAAGGGTCGTCAGGATGAAGGTCGGGGTGATTTTCTCTTGCCTTTTTTCGGAAGGCTTTTTTTATCTCGTCCTCGGAAGCACCCTTCTGTATGCCAAGGACTTCATAATAGTCTCTTTTTTCAGCCATATTCTATTCTCCCTTAGATACGCCTTTAGGGCGGTAGTTTCTGCCGCCCTAAAAAGCATTATTAACCTTCTGCGTCGCCGTTTACCTGCTGTTCGTACTGACTTTTTCCGCCGTCAAAATCTCCGGCGTTGTCGTTAGCGATGCCGCCGAACCATTTAAGTCCGTACCAGAGAGCTGCACCCAGTCCGATGAGCAGTAATATCGTTATCAGAGTTTTTTTGAAATCTTTTCCCATAGTTATCAAACTTCTGTGAAGTCAGCGTCAACAACGCCGTCATCAGAGCCTCCGTTGGGGGCTTCGCCTGCAGCTCCACCCATGTTTGCAAACTGTGAGGGGTCTATGCTGTCGCCGTTGGGATTTGCCTGCTGGTAGATCTTTGCAGAGAGGTCATAGAATGCCTTCTGGAGGTCTTCCTTGAGTGTTTTTATCTCGTCGAAGTTGTCAGCTGCGATAGCAGACTTGAGAGCTGCTGACTTAGCCTCGATGTTTGCCTTCTCGTCAGCGGATACCTTGTCGCCGAAGTCTGCAAGAGCCTTCTCGCACTGGAATACGAGGTTCTCAGCTTCGTTCTTGGCATCTACCTGCTCGCGGCGCTTCTTGTCCTCAGCAGCGTACTGCTCAGCGTCCTTGACAGCCTTCTCGATATCGTCCTTGGACATATTTGTAGAAGATGTGATAGTGATGTTCTGCTCCTTGCCTGTGCCGAGGTCCTTAGCGGAAACGTGAACGATACCGTTCTGGTCGATATCGAATGTAACCTCGATCTGGGGGATTCCTCTCGGAGCGGGAGCGATGCCGTCGAGACGGAATGTTCCGAGCTGCTTGTTGTCGCGTGCGAATTCACGCTCGCCCTGAAGAACGTTGATGTCAACGGCGGGCTGATTATCTGAATATGTTGAGAATATCTGTGATTTCTTTGTCGGGATAGTTGTGTTTCTCTCGATCATTTTTGTGCATACGCCGCCGGCTGTCTCGATACCGAGTGAAAGCGGAGTTACGTCGAGAAGGAGGAGACCGTTCTTAACGTCGCCGCCGAGAACGCCGCCCTGATATGCAGCGCCGAGAGCTACGCACTCGTCAGGGTTGATGCCCTTGAAGGGATCCTTGCCGATGAGCTTCTTTACAGCTTCCTGAACTGCGGGGATTCTTGAAGAACCGCCGACCATGAGCACCTTGTTTATCTCGGAGATGTTGAGTCCGCTGTCGCTGAGAGCCTGTCTTACAGGTCCCATTGTAGCCTCTACGAGGTCAGCAGTGAGCTCGTTGAACTTAGCCTGTGTGAGTGTGAGGTCGAGGTGCTTGGGTGTGCCCGATGCGTCAACAGTGATGAACGGGATATTGATGTTTGAAGTTGTTGTAGATGAGAGCTCTATCTTGGACTTTTCAGCTGCGTCCTTGAGTCTCTGAGCAGCCATCTTGTCCTGTGAAAG
>JAEEGL013147623.1_pt1 | contig 24153 bp, 17 predicted proteins | sample 9134231 | NCBI WGS metagenome assembly JAEEGL01 (sample SAMN16246548, study PRJNA631951) | gut metagenome | biome: gut microbiome; feature: rumen; material: fiber-attached | host: Bos | place: Iran: Karaj | collected 2018-10
AAAAAAAAGTGTCGCAAGAATTTTCCCGCGACACACATCTTGAAATGATGAAGGATCAACAATGATTTGCTCGGCCAATGAACAGATTTCGTCGATTTCGGAAACTGTGAGGTCGGTTGGCTTAATTAAATTTCTTCCCTTTAACATAATTTGATTTTAACATATAATTTAATTTATGGAAATGGTGAATAAAAATTATTACAACGATAAAATCCGTGCGATTGATGCAAAATTTGAGGCTCAGAGGATTGCTTTTTCCCCGATGACTTTTCAGGCAATCCGGGCATTGATAGAACTTGGACTTTTACAGAAGATTTCAGATGCAGGTGACAACGGAATCACGATTAAGGAGCTTTCCAGCGCTTCCGGCATTTCAGAATACGGTGTCGGCGTTCTTGCTGAAATGGCTCTTGGAATGGGCGTTCTTAAAATCAATTCAATGTCTGATGAAGAAGCAGACGGAAAATCAGGTCTCGGCAAGCTCGTTCTTGGAAAAATCGGCTGGTTCCTTCTCGAGGACGACCTCACGAAAGTCAATTTCAACTTTACGAATGACATCTGCTACAAAGGTGCGTTCAACCTGATTGATTCAATCAAAAACGGAAAGCCGGAAGGCCTCAAAGTTTTCGGTGACAAATGGACTACGGTTTACGAGGCGCTTTCAACATTGCCGGACCGAGAGAAAAAATCCTGGTTTGAATTCGACCATTTCTATTCTGATGTCGCTTTCCCGGAAGCGCTCCCGATCGTTTATGCGAAAAAGCCGAAAAATCTCTTTGACATCGGCGGGAACACAGCGAAGTGGGCAATCGCAAGCTGCAAGTACGACAGCGATGTTCATGTAACAATCGTTGATTTGCCGGGTCAGACAGCCGTTGCCGAAAAAAATGTGAAGGAAGCCGGCTTTGAAGGCCGCGTAAGCTTTGTTAGCGGGAATGTCCTCGACACGGAGACAAAACTTCCTGCCGGGGCGAACGCGGTCTGGATGAGCCAGTTCCTCGACTGCTTCAGCCTTCACCAGATTACGAAAATCCTCACTAAGATTTACAACTCAGTCGATGAGAACTGCGACATCTTCGTCATGGAACCTCTTTGGGACATGCAGAAATTCGAAGGTGAAAGCTACGCTCTTCAGGCAACAAGCCTCTACTTCACCTGCATTGCCAACGGAAACAGCAAGATGTACCGCTACGGTGAGTTGGTCGAGGCAATCGAAAAAGCCGGTTTCCGCCTGGTCACAGCACACCACAACCTCGGAAGCAATTTCTACTCGATACTTAATTTTAGAAAAAAATGAGACGCGGATTGACGCAGATTAACGCGGATGGGGAAGATAAATATCTGCGTCTATCTGCGTGCATCTGCGTCTAAAATATTTAATCTGTGACATCTGTGTAATCTGTGGTTAAAAACTATTATGACAATATATGTAACGAAATTTGCGTTTTACAAGCCTTCTCCTGAAAATCCGGGCGAGATGCCTAAGCTGGAATATGTTGATTCTTTGTTCCGGCGCAGGCTTTCTCAGGTTACGCGCATGACAATTGAGGCTGTGCATTCTCTTGGCAGCGATGTTCAGAACCTTAAGCTTTGTTTTGCTTCTTTCCGGGGTGAGATTGCCCGTCAGCTTAAAATCAATAAAGGTCTGGTTGAGGATGCGGGCGTTCTTCCGGCACCGTTTTCGCTTTCGGTGTTCAATACGCCGCCTGCCGCTACTACGATTGCGCTTGGAATGAAAGCGGGCTACACTGCGATTTATCCGAGTGAGGATAATTTTTCATCCGCTTTTATTGCCGCTTCGAGTAGTGTTTTATCCGGCTCAGAAGAAAGCGTGATTTTTGCCTACGCTGACGAAAAAATCCCCGAGGAATACAAGGACTGTGCGGGCTACAACGAAGAGCTTCCTCTTGCCTTTGCGTGCGTTCTTTCTTCAAAAAAAACTGATGGCGCAATCGAAATCAATTTTGACGGGGATGGGCTTTCAAAAATCGCTTCGTCGCCAGTAAATTTTCTGAGCCATCTTGAATCAAACGGGAACAAATAAATGGAAAATACAGAAATCATCTACAGCTTTGAAAATCCTCCTCCTGTTAAAAACTATCCGCTTTACTGGTGGCATATTCTCGCAAAGATTCTCGCTTTCACTTTGTTCGGACTGGGCACGATTTTCATCTCAATCATCGCCTTTCCGTTCATGAAGCTGTTTTTCTGGGACAAAGACCGGTTCAGAAAGGCCGGACATCATTTCATTTCAATTATGTTCCGTTTCTTCGTGCTTTTCATGACGGTAACACGGGCTTCATACCTCACGGCTAAGGACAGAAAAAAGTTCCGCTCGCTCAAATCAAGCGTTGTCGTGGCGAATCATCCTTCTCTTCTTGATGTCGTCATGCTGATTTCTTTGATTCCCGATGCTGACTGTATCGTAAATTCCTATCTCGTTGGAAAAAATATCGTCCACATCATCGCAAGCAAACTCTACATTCCGAATTCGCTTTCCTACGAAGAAATCATGGAAAAGTGCATGGCATCGCTCAAAGCCGGAAGCAACATAATCATATTCCCGGAAGGAACACGCAGCCTTGCGACAGGTCAGAACAAGTTCAAGAAAGGAGCGGCTCGTGTCGCACTGGCTTCGGGCTGTCCTATCGTGCCAGTCTACATCGGCGGAAACGACAAGCGCGGACTCCGCAAACACGACCCGATGTTCCGCTACAACACAAGACACTGCTACCACTACGATGTTCACATGAAAGAAATCGTTGACCCGAACGAATACAAGGATTTGCCTTCACCAGCCGCCGCAAAACGAATCACCGAGCGTATTGCAAACATCCTCAGTGACGAGAACAACAGGGAATACATCAAAATTTATCGTTAGGATAAATGCCGAGTTTTGCGCATTATCAAACAAAATACAAAAACAAGCTCTCGGCGTGAACATGGCACTAGAATCCACGGTTGTGCGTATAAGGTATCTGACTCGCTACGCTCGCACGCACAAAGTGGATTCGTGCCATAACCCCGCCTACGCTTGTTTTTGCACTTTCTAACAAAATGCAAACCTCGGCATTTTTCACTTCCGTGTATAATAAGCCACCAAATGATGAGTTTTGAGTTTGGTTAAGAATGCAAAAAACGGTCGGAATCGGGGTTCTGGCACAAACTCGCCTGAGCTATGCTCACTGCGATGTTTGGGACAGGTTCCCGATGGGAGACCGTTTTTTGATATGGTCGAAAAATTGCAAAACTCACCATTTGGTCAGCCATTGTTAGTTTGACCTTTTATATTCATTCTTCTATAATAAAGTTTCAAAAAAATAGCATACAGGTATTATCATGGACGAACTTAAACAACAGATTAAAGAATGCATAGTTTCTTCTCTGGAACTTGAGGACATCACTCCTGAGAACATTGTCGATTCTGAACCAATCTTTGGAACAGGCCTTGGTTTGGATTCAATCGACGCTCTGGAACTCGGAGTCGCCCTCAAAAAAAGATTCGGCGTAAAATTCAATGCGGAAAGTGCCGAAACCCGTGAACATTTTGCTTCGGTAAACGCTCTTGCAGAATTCATTTCATCTGAGCGCGCAAAAAACGCCTAAAGCAACAGGAAGGAACATTAAATGACAAAAGACGAAATCTACTCAAAACTTAAAGAAACACTTGTAAACGACTTTGATATTGAAGAATCTGACATCAAGCCAGAGGCAAACATCGTCACTGATTTGGATTTGGACTCAATCGATGCAGTTGAGCTCATCGTAAAAATGAAGCCGTACCTCAATGACAAGATTGAGCCGGAGATTTTCAAGTCAGTAAAAACAGTTCAGGATGTCGTGAACATTCTTGAGCCGTTGACCAAATAACGAAGCCGAAAATTCTCTCTCTGTTTACTCCGCCTTCGTGCGGAGCCTTTTAATTATGAGAATCCTTCCCAAAATTCTTTTCGTAATTCTTTCAATTCTTTACCCGGTCGTGGTCTTTTCGTGCCTCGTAATCTTCCGGGTGCCGACTAAGGTTTTCTCGCTTTTCATTGTTTTTATCGCACTTGTTTATCTTCTGATGGCGACCGGAAAAGCCCGTGACGGAGAAAAATCGCTTTCGGCCCGGCTCCGTCAGAACATCAAATTCCTTGTGAGCGCAGGTCTTCTTCTTTTTGCGGGAATTATCTGCCTTGCGACCGGTCAGACTCTTTTCATCAAGCTTTACCCAGTCCTTATGAATGTGATTTTCTTGTTCACATTCGGCTCGACGCTTTTTCTTCCACCGAACATCTGTTTTCGTTTTGCCTGTCTTTCGGACAAAAAACTTGCATCTTCAATGATTGCCCGCAGGGTCGAAAAATACTGCTTTAAAGTCACGCTGATTTGGTGCGTTTTTTTTGTCTTGAACGGAAGTGTGGCAGTATACACAGTCTTTTCAAAAAATGATAAAATGTGGTCTCTTTACAACGGCGGAATCGCTTATTTTTTGATGGGCCTTTTGTTTGCCGTCGAATTCATAGTCAGAAAGGTAGTGAACTCAAAAATGCCAAAGTTAATCCCAATCTCACAGTTCAACGCGAAATCCCATGCTCCAGACATGATTATGTGTTACGAGCGAAAATGGAGCGACAAAAAATATCATACATGGCAGGATTTCCTTGAAGGAAGCGCAAAAATGCGCCGTTTTGTCCGTGAGCACGACGACTGTGAAAAATGGATTCTTCATTGTGAGGATTACTGGTATTTCATCTGCACATACATCGCACTTCTTCAGTGCAAAAAAGAAATTCTTCTCACCGCAAACATAAGCCCGAACTTTATCGCAGAAATCCGCGGAACGGACGGGAAAATCAGGTTCCTCACTGACCAGACTGAAGTTGAAGGAAAGAAAATCGAGAACATTGACTTTATCCCTTCGCTTATTGACGAAGAGCTTTCACTTACCGAAGAAGAAATCAACGACACGCCAAAAATCGACGCCGACACCTCAAGAATCATGATGTACACTTCGGGAACGACCGGGCATCCAAAGGCCGTTCCACAGCGACTTACCGAATTCGAGGCTGACAATGCCTTTGTAGCAAGCCAATGGGCTGACGAATTCCTTTCACGAAAACTCATTGCAACCGTGAGCCAGCACCACATTTACGGTCTTTTGTTCACGATGATGCTTCCGTTTGCGCTCGGTGTTCCTTTTAGGCGAAAGAGAATCGAATTCCCGGAAGAATTTGAGCTTCTTGATGATGAAGAATACATGATTATCGCGGTTCCGGCCTTCCTCAAAAGAACGATTGCCGAGCGTGATGGCGAAAAACTCAACTTCAAGAATCCGTGGATTTTCACAAGCGGCGGCGTTCTCTTGCCGGAGGTTGCAAAGGGTACGAACGAGATTTTCGGTTTCTGTCCTATGGAAGTTTACGGCTCAACTGAGACTTCGGGAATCGCTTACCGCCAGCAGACAAAAGACGGTCAGATTTGGACTCCGTTCGCCAACGCAAAAATCTGGAAAAACGATGCGGGTTGCCTCACGATAATTTCTCCCTACATCAAAGACCCGGCGGGATTCGCTACAGGTGATTTGGTTGACATTCAGGAAGACGGAAGATTCATCCTCAAGGGGCGCGCGGATTCAATCGTCAAAATTGAAGAAAAGCGCATTTCCGTCACCGAAGTTGAAAACCGCCTTCTTCAGAGCGGGCTTGTCCTTGATTCATGCGTAGTTCCGATGAGCGACAGAAGGCAGTATCTTGCGGCGGCTGTCGTCCTCAACGAAGAGGGCAAAAAGAAATTCGCACAAACCGAGAAATATCTGATTAACCGCTATTTCCACGATTATCTTCTTCAGTTCTTCGAGAATGTGGTTCTTCCTAAAAAATGGCGCTACCTCGACTCACTTCCGATGGATGTTCAGGGCAAAAAGAAAAAGCCTGTGATTCAAAAGCTATTCGCACCCGAAAATATTCACGGAATTCCGGCCGAGACAGTTATGAGCCGCCGTGAGAATGACAAGAATCTTGAGGTGGAGCTTGAAGTCTTCATTCCTGAGACGAGCGATTATTTTGACGGACATTTCCCTGATTTTAAGCTGCTTCCTGCCGTTGCACAGATTGATTTGGTCGCGCATTTTGCAGAACGCTATTTCGGAACGACTTTAAGCACTCCTGAAATCAAAAGATTCAAATTCAGCGATAAGCTTTTGCCGAATTCAACAGTCGTATTCAAACTCAAATTTGAGGGCGAGAACTGTAAAGTCACATTCGAGATTTCGGATTTCACTGGCAGCAAGATTTATGCTAGCGGAAGCTACGGTGCGGAGAAGAGAGCGTAATGTCAGATTTTGCCCCAGCTTTTTTGATTCCTGTTTACAATCACGGAAAGGCCTGTGTTTCTGTCGTCGATAACCTTGCTCCATATTGCGGGCGAAAAGGAATTAAAATCATTCTTGTTGATGACGGAAACGCTGAAGATACGAAAAATTGCCTTCTTCATATAAAAAATACTCATTCTGACCTCGTGGAACTTGTAGTTCTTCCGAAAAATCAGGGAAAGGGCGGGGCTTTTAAAGCCGGCGTGATTCGTGCGGGCGAACTTGGTTTCAGCCATGTGCTTCAGCTTGATGCGGACGGCCAGCATGACTCAACGCGCGCAGATTTCTTCTTCGAGCGGGCTGAGCTTAATCCGAGTGCCCTCATCTGCGGCTACCCGGAATACGACGAGACGGCACCGAGCCACCGGAAAAACGGCCGGAAATTTGCGAACTCATGGTGCGCAATCGTCACATGGGAGGGCGGAATCAAAGATTCTCTTTGCGGATTCCGTGTTTACCCTGTGAGCGAGACACTTGCCTTCATGAAAAGACACGGTTTTGATCAGAGAATGGGTTTCGACATTGAGATTCTTGTCAAATTGATTTGGGCGGGGCTTAAATACGAATTTCATCCTGTAAAAGTCACTTATCCGAGCGACGGAATTTCAAATTTCCGGGTCTTTCAGGACAATGTGCGCATAAGCTGGGTGTTTACCCGCCTCTGCACGGGAATGCTTCTCAGAATCCCGAAACTGATTTTCCGAAAACTTTCACTACTCTCAAAAAATAAAAAATGAGCGAAAACTGGTACGAACACAAGGAGACCACAAATCTCGGCTATAAGTTAATGTTCCTCATGCTGAAAATGCTTCCCTCGTGGTTTATGCGTCTTCTTGCCTTTCCAATCGGATTTTTTTACTGGGCTTTCGGTAAAAAAACTCGCCTGATTTCAAAAAAATATCTCTCCAAAGTAGGAAAGAAATCAACTCTCGCACATGTCTGTTCTTTCGCGCTCAATTTGGTTGAAAATGTTCAGAGCTGGGCGGGAAAAATTTCTTTCAAAAATGTGAACTGGCAGAATGACGATGTTGAAGACCTCGTGGCAAACATCAATTGCGCAAGAGGCTGCCTCATCGTGATGTCGCATTTGGGAAACAGCCAGATGATGAAGGCGCTTGCGAGCATGGGGCAGAGCGGAACCGAGCGGAAAATGAGCATCACGACAATCATGGATTCGGAACTTTCGGCGGGCTTCGGTGCGCTGATAAAAAAAATCAATCCGGATTCAAATTTTCACATAATAAGCTCGAACAACATCGGCCCGGACACTATTTTTCTTCTTCAGGAGAGGCTTGAGAAAGGCGAGGTTGTGGTGATTGCGGGCGACAGGATTGGCGCTCATTCAGACCGCTACATTGAACTTGATTTCCTCGGTGAAAAGGCGCGCTTTCCGTACGGAGTCTTCCTTCTTCTTTCGCTTTTGAATGTGCCGACATATTTTGTGAACGGTCTCCGCCACAAAGATTTGACCTTGAATCCTCAATATGACATGTTCGTCAAAAAAAGCCATATTGATTTTGATTGCGGAAGAAAGGAGAGGGAAGAGAGAATTCAAAAGACGGCCCGGCTCTACGCCGAAAATCTTGCTGAACTGTGCAAGAAACATCCCTATCAATGGTATAATTTCTTTGATTTTTGGGCTTAAAATCACATTCCTTCTTTCCGAAAATTTAAGAGAGATTCTTTGCGCCGTCTTGCGTTGCGGGCGGTTTTGCTTAGAGGAGATTGTTGATGAAAGTTTTTCGTATTTCTTTGATATTTGCTCTTTCAGTTTTGAGCCTGTCTGCCTTTGCAGAAAACAATAAATTCCGTATCCCTGATTCGGCGGACATAAGGAAGTCGATTTCTGAAAGCTGGTTCGAGCAGCCGCTTGATGCCGTCAGACACAACCGCACTGAGCTCAGGAGCAATTTCGTCGGGCAGCTTTTTCAGGTTCGGCTTGAAGAGACCCGTGATATTTTTTCTGTGATTGTTGCACCTGAGACGGAACTTTCTGTTGATTTGTACACAAAAGACGGCGTTGAGAGACGAAAGGTGAACGAATATCCTGCTGATGCGGCCGGCTCATGGATTTTGATGCGCGATTCTTCGACAGGAAAGCCCTTGAAAATACGGTATTATTTTGCCGGAGACAGCAGCGTTTATGTTCAGTTTTCTCCAGACGGAAACAAGACCCTCGCTGATTATGTGATTGACGGAAGCTTTGCGGCTAGGGGAGTCCCTGTCGGAGTCTCATTCGATTATTTTTATACGGCTTCATTGCATTCAGTCCTCTGCCTGACCGAAAAATCACTTCCGTGGCACTATGCTGACATTCATCCTGAGCAGTACCATGCGAATCTCGTAATGGTTGCGCAGATTGAAAAAAATCTTTCACGAATCAAGCAGGCTAAGGACGCTTGCTACAACGAATTCGGAAAACCGATTTATATTTCAACAGGAAAAGACCGCGAGGTTGACCCGGAAGACGCTCAGAAAAACATCCTCACGATGAATCATTCAGGTTTCCTCAAATGGATTGTTGATGGAACTATTATCCCGCTCAACGGCGGCTCAACTTACCGCGACCCGCTTTTAAGGCCGACAGTTCAGCCAAGTCCTCTCGGTGTCGCTGGAATCAAGTCACAGACCGAAAGTCTTTATCATTCACTGGACTGGACGAGAAACCTTGCGGCGGCGAAAATGTCCATTCAGGCCAGGAGAAATTATCTTTACGAGGACACTGGCGTTGATGTAAAAATCGAGCCGTTCAGTGCGGAAGTCACCCCGAAAGGAATCACTTCGGTCGCAGGCTACATCAAGAATTCCGGCTACGAAATCAAATATCTCAAGCCGCTTCTCTATGTTCTTGGAGTTACCGAGCCGACATATTTCTATCTTGCGGCAATCCGTCGCACAGTTCATCCTGCTGACGGAAGCCCGGAATTCAAGGTTTTTGATTCTTCTGCGGCGATTTTCCCGTATTTTGACAAGAATGGTCAGTTCGGATGCACTGTTTTTGAGAACGGACAGGAACTCACCCTTGCTCAGTTCATCAAGAAATATCCGGATTGCTTCGTTCACCTTACGAGGGTTCTTTCTACGGACAGGTTTTCTCCGCTATAATGAATTTCTGGATAATCACAAAATAAAGATATTATGAAAAGAAGATTTTGCGTTTTTTTATTTTTTCTGACACTTGGTTTTGCGTTTACGGAGAATAAAAATCTTTCGGCGCAAATGATTTCAAGCTACAAGTCCGGCTTCTATCCGGGAGTAGTACGTTTTGCTGAGGAAATCCTCAAAAGCGAGAAGAATACGCTTGCCAGCTTCCGTGCTTCCGTTTACGAGGGCGAAAGTCTTTTCAAAATGGGGCGGGTCGAGGATTCTCTTTCGGTTCTCGAAGCTCACCAGATGAACGCCGATTCACTCAATCCTGAGACGATTCAGCTCAATTCATCACGCTTTTTCTGGCTCGGTCGTGGCTATTTCTGGCGCAAGGATTTTTCAAAGGCTCAGAACTGCTTTTTCGCATCAGCCTCAATCTTCAAAGAATTAACATCTGCTGACAAAAAACTTTCAGAGAATTCTTCCGACTATTACTCGCTTTCAATGCTTTACGGTGCGAAATGTTTCGTCGAGACCGAAGATTACAAGAATTCGGTTCCGCTTTACGAATATGTGATTTCAAACGGCACCAAATATTCAGCCGAAGATTACATGGATTCGGCGATTGCTCTTGCCCAGTCTTACAATCTTCTTTCGGACAAAAAGAGCGCTCAAAAATGCGTGAACATGATTTCAGCCTTGGAGAACGCCAAATTCGACGACGAGACAAAATATTCACTTTTGATTCTTAAAGGCGAGGCTTACGAAAACCTTTCCGATTACAAAAATGCCTATGAAACCTACTCGCTGGTGATTCAGTCCGCTCCAGCCTATCTTGCGGCTTCGGCAATGCAAAAAGCCTACGAGGTCTCTTCAAAACACAAGGCAGAGGTCGGAAAAGAAGCCGGTGAAGTCCTCTCAAAGGCGGAAGGTCGCCTCAAGGAATATCCTGATTTGCTTTCGGAATTCTGGACCCGGCTTGCTGTTGATGCTTTCTATGCAAAAGACTACAAAAAATCTCTTTCTTACTCTGATCAGGCCCAGGAAAACGCTTCGGATTCACAAAAAGAAATCGCGGCCGTTTACAGGGCAGAGATTGCCTACATCACGGCGGCCGAAAAATCCGCTGGAAGCAAAAATGCCTGCGTGATTCTTTCAGAGGCAGTCCTCACGAAATCGGGCGCAAAAAACGAGACGATACTTCTTTCACTTGCCCGCTTCAACGCCTACCTCAAAAACTGGAAGGAAACTGAGAAATACGCTTCAAAATGCCAGAATTCCGAAAATCCTGATGTGCGGAAAAATGCCGTTTACTGGGTTGCGCTTTCAAAATACGAGACCGGCGACATAAAATCAGCAATCAGCGAAATCGAAAACTACAAGAAGGACAACAAAATCGAGGACAAGTCGATTCTTACGGTTTACGCAAAATCGCTTGCAAAACTCGGAAAATACCACGACGCCGACGTGATTTTCTATTCCCTCGGTGAGAAAAATCAGCTTGATAACGACGGTCACCTCGACTATTCACGCACCCTCCTGATTGCAGGTCACTATGTTTCAACGAAGGCAGAGGCTTCAAAGGCGAAGGGGGACGAGGCTGTGTATCTTTCGGCACTCGCTTCGTTCAACCAGCACAGGTGGGGTGAGGCTGAGTCTTCTTTCTCAAAAATCCTCGGCTCCAAAACGCTCGATAAAGAGTATGTGGCTTACGCTCAGTTTTACACGGGCTATGCTCAGTACCAGAACGGAGAATATTCAAAATCTGTGGCGAGCTTAAATCGCTTTGTGTCAGAAAATCCGCATCATCAGTTTGTTTGGTCGGCTTTGATGACGATTGCTAGGGCGGCGGCATTCGCAAAAAGCACCGATGAAGCAATTTCGGCTTCACAAAAGGCAATCAAGACCGCAAAAAATGAATCTGAGAAAAACGAGGCGACAATTCTCGCGGCGGGAATTCTTTCTGATTCAAAAAAATATGACGAAGCACTTTCCGTCCTTGCTCCTTACATTTCAAAAAAGAGCGAATTCGGCTACGAATGTAAGTATCGAAGCGCAGAAATTCTTGTTCAGCAGGGAAAAACAGAAGCTGCTGACAAATATTTTGCGGAACTTGCCTCAAGCACTGACAAGGCGGCGAGCCTGATTTCAGAGGAATCTGCCTACCGTCGTGCCGAAATCGCTTATTCTGCCGGGGATTTTGCAAAATCAGCAAAACTTTTCGAGGAATACAGCAAGAAATGGCCTTCGGGAAGATTTTTCTATGCTTCGGTTTATTTCTCAGCTGACTCTCTGGCAAAGAGCGGAAACGAGACAAAAGCGATTCTCCGTTACCTTCAGATCACGGACTCAAAGGCCGAGACTTCATACCGCTACGGTTCAGAGAAGAATCTTGTTGACTTGTACCACAAAACGGGCGACTTGAATGCGGCAATTGCGATGGCCCAGAAGATGATTGACGAATACGGCTCACAAGCCTTGAACGACGGAATGGATAAAAAAATCAAGGAAATCAGGAACAGCAATGTCTGGAACAAAAATTCCGAGGAAGACAAAATCTCCGCCGCCGAAAAAGCCCTTGCCAAATCAAAGAATGATGCTTCGGCTTCCGAAAGTAACATGAAAAACGCCCTTTACCTTGCGGGTGCCTACAGAAGCCGTGGCGAGAACAAAAAATCCGCGGAAATGTATCTGGGAGCGGCAAAATACTCAAGGCAGGCTGGAAACGACGAGAATGCGGCACGAAGTTTCTATGGAGCCGTCGAAAGCTTTGATGCGGCCGCACTTTACGCCGATGCAAAAGCAACCTTCACTGAGATGAAAAAACTCTATCCTGAGAGCAAATATACAAAAGACGCAGAAAAAATCGCGGGGGAACTCTAACATGAAAAAGATTTTTTTGAATACAGTTTTACTTTTCGCAGCTTTTACGGCATTTTCGCAGACGAATCAAAATGAAGTCGTCGAGGAAGAAATTGAGCTTCCAGATGTGACGACTGTCGTAAACGGCAAGACTTTCACAGCCGGAAAGGATTCCGTTCCTGACTACACGAAGATTCTTCCTGAAAATTCCGCACCAGAAGTTCGGCTCCCGGAAATGGAGGGTGTGAAGACATCAAAAAATCTTCCTGAGAACACAGAGCGAGCCATCGTAAAATCAAAGGACATCTACGCCGAGGGCGAGCTTGGAGCCGGTTATCCGTTCTATTTCAAGGGTGACTTCTCGATTTACCGGGCTTCTGGCAATTCTCCGTTCGAAATTGACTTCAACCATGAGAGCGCAGAGGGCTTTGCCGGCGAAAAATCAAAGGAAGGCTACTTCGCGCGAAACACTTCTGTCCGCGGCAAAAAATCATTCTTCGGCGAGTACGGAAAACACGCTCTTGAGGCTGAGTACAAGATGAGCGACGACGGACTCCAGCTCAAGTCCGACTCATATTCCGACATGGTGAAGCACACAATCTGGGGAAAAGCCGGCTCTGACTGGGAGACCGACCGGGGCGTTTTGATTTCTTACGGGGCGGATGCCGCATGGTTCAACCGCTACGGCGAAATCATGAAGGACAGCACGACGAGCGGAAATTTCCTCGACAGCACAAAAATCCTTGACTTGAATCCGTACATCGGAGCCGGCTGGAACGGCTACGGCTTCAAGGCGATGTTCACAACCTTCTACGAATTCCAGGCAAACTTAGACACAAGCGACAATCTCTACAAGGCTGCAGATTCTTCAAGCTCAGAAAGCTCTCACCGGGCAAAATTCAACCTTGATTTGTCTTGGCACAATGACTTCATCGAAGTCGGAGCGGAAGGAGCCTTAATCGTCGGTTCTGAAATCGGCTCAAAAGATGTAGTTCCTGCCTTCACTTTGAAAACCGACTTCAAAACTGAGTCTTTCACTGATGACCGCTTTATCACAATCGCTTTGCGGGGCGGATTGGACTCATATCAGGCAAAAATCCGTGATTTGGAAAATAAATTCAAATTCGCAGTCGTTCCCGCAATCCCGACCGAAACTACAGACTGGTTCACAAAGCTTGACTTGAGCGTGCCAATCCTCACCAGCTTTGAGGCAAAAACAGGCTTTGAGTTCCGAAAAACAGCCTTCGACAACGGAGTCTGGACGGCAAATTATTCCGATTCAAGGATTCTCTCAACAACAAGAACCGACGGAACATTCCACAAGTTCGGGCTTTACTCAATCACACCGGAAGACCGCACCGAATTCGACACATACCTCGGATTCTACGCAGATTTCTCTTCGTTCAAGGCAGGGGCTGAGAGGAAATCATTCTGGAACGATGTCCCTGCTTTGGACGATGCACAGAAAATCAAGCTTTCACTCGCGTATCAGACACTCGACGCAAAATGGAATCTCGGAACCTCAACGGCAATCGCTTTCGGAAAGGATGCGGACTCTTGTCCTGACATCTCAGGCTGGGCTGGAGTTCGTCTTGCCCCAGCCTTAAGTCTTGCCTTTGAAGTCAATGATGTAATAAAATTATTCAGCGGAAACAGCCGGGCTTATGCTCATTCAGATTATATAACGACTTCTGGAAACGCAGTCCTGCTCGTGAAATTCCAATTCTAGAGGCACAATATGTTCAACTTGTTAAAATCTGGCGGAATCCTGATGATTCCGATTCTTGTCTGTGGTCTTTTTGCCACTTATATCATCATCGAGAGACTTGTCTACTTCTCTTCAATCAAAAAGCGAGACAGGGAACTCCGCAAAAACCTTGAGGAAGTTCTTGTAAGCGGCGAATACTCTGCTGCCGAGGCGTTCTGCATTCAGGCCGGCACCCCGCTTTCACAGGTCGTCCGCAAGGCACTCGATTGCCGAAAACTCACCGAGGATGACATGCGCGAAATCGTTCAGTGCGAGATTGATGCCGTGGCTCCTCAGTTCGACCACTGGCTCACACTCCTCAGCACAATCGCAAACATTTCAACCCTGCTCGGTCTTTTCGGAACCGTAACAGGCAACATCAAGGCGTTCGGCGTTCTCGGCTCGGGCGGCACAATGGGAAATCCAGCCGTCCTTGCAAGCTCAATTTCCGAAGCTTTGATGACAACGGCAGCAGGTCTTTTCGTTGCAATTCCGTCACTCATTTTCAGCAACGCCCTTTCCCGCAAAGCCGACAAATGCGTTTCCGAAATGGAAGGCACAATAACAAAATTGATTTTGAGGCTCACAGGCCGCGTGATGTAAGGAATCCGAATGAAAGTATCAAACCGAAAAAAGCGTGGCACGGCCGTTGACCTCACGCCGATGATTGACGTCGTATTTCAGCTGATTCTCTTCTTCCTCGTTTCGACGACCTTCGCGATTCTTCCGGCGATAAATGTAAACCTTCCCGAAAGCTCAACCGCACAGGGAGCAGACGTCGCAGGAATCACGATTACAATGCAGTCAAACGGCAAGATGTGGTTCAATGACGAGCAGGTTTCCTTCTCAACCCTGGGCAAAAAGCTCGCCACATTCGACACCGAGGGCAAAAAAAAGGAAGAATATCCGGTCACCCTCGAAGCCGATGAAAATGTCACCAACGGCTCAATCGTCAAAGTATTCGATGTCCTCCGCACCGAGGGCTTCGTCAGCGTAAATCTCAGGACAACCGACAAATGAGGCAAGTCGAGCAAAAACCAGCAGTAGCCGGCCTCGTCGGAACAGTTCTGGTCTGGATTTTTATTTTTCTCTTCTTCTATTTCGGGGCGATTCTTTTCGCGCCCAAGCCGTTCAAAACAATAAAAATCCGTCTCGACGCACCTCAGAAAGTTGAAAATGGAAAATTGAAAACGGAAAATTCTGTAAAGGAAAATTCTCCGCAAAAAACGCAAGCTGCAAAAGAAAATACGCAGAAGGGGGAAGTCTCCCCCTCCGCCTCATCTAAAGAATCGGCTACCCCCTCTGCGGGGACACCCCGCAACGCCCCGTCAACCCAAAAGACAGACTCAAAACCAAAGACAGAGTCAAAAAAGGCAGAAAGCAAGCCGGCTCCTAAAAAGACAGAGACTAAAACTGCTCCTAAAAAAACTGAAACCAAGAAAGCGGAGCAAAAGAAAACTCCAGAACCGGCTAAAACCGCTCCAAAACAGACAAAACAGGCTCCTTCAAAGACTGTCGAACAGCCTAAAATGGTTGAGCAGCAGCTCCAGAAAAGCATGGAAGAGCTCATGGCTGAGCAGCAGAAGAAAAAGAGCGTCAAAAAAGAATTCGACTGGTCTCAGTTTGACGACATGGAAGGCACAAGTTCTTCTTCAAATTCAAATGCGGTCGCAAAAAACACGAATGCAACTCCGACAAATCAAAGCACTTTCTCAGGAAGTGCCGCTTCTTCATCGAACAATGCTTCGACAGCGACAAGCTCAACTTCAAGCAACACCAAATCTGCCGCAGGACAAAAAGCGAGCACCTCTACTTCAAATGCTCTGGCTGGTGCGGTCTCAGCTCATAAATTCTCTTCGTCGTCCGGCGGCGTTTCCTCAACCGTTGATGCAAACACAGGCTCTTCTTCAGACGGAAAAACTACACTTCAGATGTCAGACGGCACCCCGCGAGTCCTTCTGGAACCGGCTGAGCCTAGAATCATCCTTTCAAAAGAGGCTTCTGCCCTTATCGACAGCACAAAACGCCTCACAGTTTCGTTCACCGTCACGGCAAGCGGAAATGTCCCGGTCACAAGCGTAAAAATCTCCCCGGATATTCTTCCTTCCCTCGTCTCAATGGAAATACGCGAACAAATTTCCCGCTGGAGATTCCAGGCCGTAAACTACGACGGTCAGGCAAGATTTGAATATACGATACAAAAACAATAGATTTTTTTACAACCTTAATATATAATTAAACCGCTATGCTTGCTGATATCAAAGCCGTTGCTTTTGACATTGACGGAACCCTCTATCCATCGCTTTCTCTTTACTGGCGGATCATTCCGTACATCATCAGGCATTTCCGTTTTTATCTTCACTACAACAAAGTCCGAAGAATCATGCACAGAACGGCTCCACTTCCTGATTTTTACGAGTATCAGGCTCGTCTTCTTGCCTCTCGACTGGGCTGTTCTTCTACGCGCGCTCGGGCGATGATAAAACGCATCGCATACGACGGGCTCAAGCCTTACTTTGAGAAAATCAAACCTTTCAATCATGTACTCGAAACTTTTCAGGCTCTCCGCGAAAAGGGCTACAAAATCGCTCTTCTTTCCGATTTCCCGCCGGACCAGAAAGGCGAAATCTGGGGTGTAATTCCTTACTGTGACCTGGTTTTGGGCACTGAGGAAATCGGCGCGCTCAAGCCTTCAAAGTACCCGTTCGGAATCATGGCAATCGCCCTCGAAGTCGAACCAAGCCAGATTCTCTATGTTGGAAACAGCATCAAATTCGATGTCCGCGGTGCAAAACTTGCGGGCATGAAAAGCGCTATAATCACCTCTCCGCTCAAAAAAATCTTCAGCAAAAAAATCAAAGAATCTGATATTTCATTCTCAAACTATCGCCAGTTTCTCAATATTATGATACAATCGTAATGCTTTAACTTGTAAAAAATTATAAGTTTGGGTGGGGATAAAAAGTGTTAATTACCGTTGCAGTATTGTTGTCAGTCGTGGCGTCTGTCGCCGTTGTTCTTGTTTCCCGAAATCTTGACCGGGACAGTAATTCAATGGATAAAGTCCGGCGATATGCCGACAAACGAATCGAAGAAGGGCGTGTATTTTTCGATCAGCAGGTCAAGAACCTCAATTCTCTTTCCGCAAGTCTCGACACGCAGCAGACGATGGCCGTTGCAGCCGTAAAAAAACTCGAGGATCAGATTGCGGCCTTCGAGAACGAAAGGGAAAATTTCAAAAATCAATTCAACGAAGTAAACTCAATCGGTCAGAAAATCGAGGCTTACGGAAGCCTTCTCAACGAACTCATGGAAATGACCGCAAATGTTGAGGAAAACCTCGTCCGAATCAAAAAAGAATCCGGCATCATCGACAAGCTCAACTCACGAATCTCGGCACAGGAAAAGGCTGTCGAGCGAATTGATTCTGCCATCCCTGAGACAATCAACAAATTCGAAAAACGAAACAACGAAAGCCTCAAACTCATCGGAACGGAACTCCTCAACCAGTACAAGGACAGGGCACAATCCCTCGAAGAATCGGCAACCACAGCCGAAGAAAAGACCCGCGAACTTTTGAACAGCATCGAAAACGACATTCACGAGGCATACCAGCAGGCAGCCGCAAAAGCACAGAGCCTCGAAGACGCTTCATTTGCCCAGCTCAACGAACTTTCAGAGCAAAAGCGAACCAGCGTCCTCAAAGCAATCGAAGAACAGACACGACAGCTTGAGGCCCGCATCGATGCACAGGTCGTTTCAACACAGAAAGCCGGTGAAGAAAAAATCGCCGAATTCGAGCAGGGAATCTTGCAGAAAGTCAAGACGATTACAGAAAATGTTGATTCAGACATCAATCAGCTTGATTCATCTGTCAAAGAGCGAACAAAACAGCTCCGGGAACAGCTCAACGCAAGCAATTCAGAAATCCGCCAGACCCTCAACGACGCGCTTTCTTCGGCAAAGGCTACATCAAAGGAACTTGCGGCAGAGAACAACGGAAACGGGAAAACACTCGAGACCTTGCGCGAAAAACTTGGTCAGCAGCTCCAGACAATTCAAGAACGCTACGGAAAACTCTTCGACAAGGCCGTTCAGTCTGCGGATGCGCGCGAAACTGCGGCTTACGCAAAATATCAGGAAATTTCAGACGAGCATCTTAAGAACTTCAAGGAAGCCGTCGAGACGAAAATCAACGGAATGCAGGCTGATGTCAACACTCGCGTCACTACATTCACCAATGAAATCAACGAAAAACAGACCGAGGTTGAGACAAGGGTTTCAAGCATGGCAGAAAATGTCGAGACCCGGCTTGCAAATCTTACTGGTGGAATCGAGAGCAAATTCGAGGAACTTCAGGCAGGCGTTGTTTCCAAATTCACAGGTCTTGCACAGGGCGTTGAGCTTAAAGTTAACGATTTGCAGAAAGATGTCGTTACAAAGATTACCAGCCTCCAGAACGAGGTTGATACGAAAGTCAATGATTTGCACGACTCAGTTGAAACCAGCGTGGAAGAACTCCAGCATGATGTAAACGGCAAGGTCTCAAGCCTGCAGGGTGAAGTCACCAACAAACTTGAATCTACGGAACAGACGGTCAACAACAAGATTGTCGAGCTTAACGGCACGGTTGACGAAAAAATCGGAATGCTTGTTGATACGGTCGAGTCAAAAGTCTCAGGCCTTGATTATGATGTTGACGGCAAGGTTAACGAAATCGTATCCGGCATCAACGAAAAAGTTTATTCACTTGAAAGCACGGTTGATTCAAAAATCTCTGACCTCGAGCAGAAAGTCACGGACAAGGTTGCCGATTTGGACGACATCGTTGAAGCTAAGGTCGGTGGAATCGAAGAAAGCGTAACGAACAAGGTTGACGGACTTCAGAACATGGTCGATTCAAAGGTATTCGGCCTTGAGGATGGTGTTAATCAGAAGGTTTCCGGTTTGCAGGAAATGGTTGATTCGAAAGTTTCCGGTCTCGAAGGCGAAGTCACTCAGAAAGTCGATGGCCTGCAGGAAATGGTCGATTCAAAAGTCTCTGGCTTGCGCGAAATGGTTGATTCTCGCGTCAGCGGCCTTGAAAGCGGAGTCGCTCAGAAAGTTTCCGGCTTGCAGAACATGGTCGATTCGAGGGTCAATGAGCTTGAAGGCGGCGTTACTCAGAAAGTCACTGATTTGCAGGAAATGGTTGATTCTAAAGTCGCTGGCCTCGAAGACGGCGTATTGCAGAAAGTTTCCGGCTTGCAGGAAATGGTTGATTCGCGTGTCGGCGGCCTCGAAAACGGAGTCGTTCAGAGAGTCACTGATTTGCAGAACATGGTCGATACAAAGGTCACTGGCCTTGAGAACGGCGTAGAACAGAAAGTTTCAGACTTGCAGAATATGGTTGAATCAAAAGTTTCTGGGCTTGAGGGCGGTGTCTCTCAGAAGATTTCCGGTCTTCAGAACATGGTTGATTCAAAAGTCACCGAACTTGAAAACGATGTCTCTCAGAAAGTATCAGGCTTGCAGGATGTCGTTGATTTGAAAGTCTCTGACCTCGAAAATGGAGTCACAAATAAGGTTTCTGGCCTTCAGAATGCAGTTGAATCAAAAGTCACCGAGCTTGAGAACGGCCTTACTCAGAAAGTCACCGATTTGCAGGAAATGGTCGATTCAAAGGTCTCTGGCCTCGAAAACGGCGTAGAGCAGAAAGTTTCCGGCTTGCAGGAACTCGTAGACACAAGAGTTACCGGTCTTGAAGGCGGCGTCACTCAGAAAGTCATGGACTTGCAGGCTATGGTTGAGTCAAAAGTCTCTGGCCTTGACGGTTCAATCGCAGAAAAACTTGAGCTTTTGCAGAATCTTGTCAACGGAAAGGCAAACGGTCTTGAAGACGGCGTAATGGCAAAAATCACCGATTTGCAGAATCTGGTTCAGAACAAGGTATACGGACTTGAAAGTCAGGTTACCGAAAAAGTCAATGATTTGCAGGATATGGTAGACTTCAAGGTTGACGGTCTTTCGGAGGGCGTTAATCAGAAAGTTTCCGGATTGCAGGAAATGGTCGACAGCCGAGTCGGAAACCTTGAGCAGAGCGTTCACACTCAGGTCACTGGCCTCGAAAATGATGTAAAAACAAAGGTCGACGAGCTTCAGGGAATCGTTGAGTCAAAGGTCGGTGGCTTGCAGAACATCGTTGAGTCAAAAGTTACTGTTATCGTTGATGGCGTTGCCAAGAAAGTTGCAGCCCTTGATGAAACCGTAAATTCAAATGTCTCAAAACTTGACGAAGGCGTTAACGAGAAAATGCAGCAGCTCCTCGATGCCGTAAATGTCAAAGTCAGCGAGATTCAACAGGATGTCGTTGAGCAGGTCACAGGCTTGCAGAGCGAAGTTGATACAAAAGTCGGAAACATGCAGGATGCAGTTCAGCGCATCGTTTCGGATTTGGAAAATCAGGTTGATACAAAGGTCACCGGATTGCAGACGGCCGTTTCAGAAAAAGTCTCAGGCTTGCAGGAAGGCGTTGGTGACAAGGTTTCAAGCTTGCAGCATGAAGTCATTGATAAGGTCGAGAGCCTTGAGCATGAAGTTGAAAGCCGAATTTCAACACTTGAAAACAGCGTAGACACCCGCGTAACTGCGGCGAATGAAAAAGTTGATTCTGCTTTGAGCCAGGTAAAACAAAACCTTGAGGAATCAACCGTCGGAGCGACAGAAGCTGCTGAAAAAATCACAAGCACTGTCGTGGCGGCTAACGAACAGCTTCAGTCATTCAAAACTCAGTCAGACCAGCAGATTGCTCAGATTAACGGAATGTTGCGCGATGTCCTCAAAACAATGGCCGCAACTTACGACACCAAGCAGTCAGAACTTTTGGGATTGGTTGACAAGCAGCTTGACGCATACAAAAAAGACATGGATTACCGCTTCCAGCAGCTCGAGAAAACCGGTGAGGATGTCGATGCCCTTGAAAACGAGCTTCGCGAATCACTTACCAAGACACAGCAGCGCGTTCTTGATGAATTCAACAAATTCACTGAGGAGCAGGCTGTTCGTCACGGTCAGTTCCAGGATGCAATCAAAAAAGATTCTGAAATCGTTGAGGATCGTCTTGCAGAAATTGAAAATTCCCTCAAAGTTCTCGAAGAAACTGCAAGTTCAAATGTCAGTGCAACGCTCACCGCTTTCGAGCAGAAGTACGGCGAAGATTTGCAGAAACGAGGAAACGAAATTGATTCCAACATTAACAGCTGGAAACAGACTTTCGAGACCAAGCTTGACCTTCTTAAATCAAGTGAAGAAGAAAACCGAAGGCAAATCGAAGTCAAATATGCCGAAGAATTGCGAAATCACCTTACGGCTTTGCAGGACAAAAACAGAGAGACCTCGGAGCGCTTTGAAAGCCTCATCAAAAAGACGAACGATGACTTGCAGGCTCAGATTATCGACGTCGAGCAGAAAATGCGCGATTTCCGTGAAAAGAACCGCGCTGATTTGGATGCTGCCACAACAAGCACAGATTCGTTCATCAAAGGTTCACTCAAAACTTACGGCGAGAGAATCGACGAGCTTATTTCCAAGTCAATCGATACGAGCGCAACGAAAATTACCGAGCTTGAGCAGGATTTGCTGAGCCGAAGCGAAACGAACAAGGCAAGCATTGATGCCATGGTCGGTGACTTCCGTGCATGGAGCGCACAGCTCAACAATCAGTTCGAGCAGTCAAAGAATCTCTATAATTCAAAACTCGAAAACATCAATAAGGCGGCCGAGCAGGTTCTCGAAGACCTCAAACTCAAATTCAACACAGGATTCGAGGACTTCAAGCGCAACTCCATCGCCGAACAGGAAGAACTCAGCGCAAACATCAGCGCACTCAAAGAGATGGTTCAGTCTTCTGTTTCAAATTACAAGGAAGAATCTGAGAAAATCATCGCCGAGCAGCAGGAATCTTACGAAAAAATGCTTACCGAGACCCAGCAGCGTGTCGCAGCCCAGAATTCCGATTCTGACCGGGCAATCCGTGAGATTCAAAAACAGATTTCTGACATGCGCGATTCCCTTGCCGAAAGACAGGGTGAGGCAATCATGCAGATGAACAACAATGTTGATGCATTGCAGAGCCGATTCAGCGAAATTGACACTCAGGTTAAGAATTTCGAGAATAAGATGCAGGTCTTCAAAAAGGCCGACGAGCTTCAGACCGAGCTTGAAGAGCAGATTTCAGGAATCAAAAAGGAACTTTCCCGAGTCGAAACCTATCAGTCTGTCGTCAACGACCTTGAGGCACACTTCTCTGGAATCCAGCGAATCAACGAAGAAATCGAGCAGAAACTTACCCGCTTCAATGCCGGAAAAGCTCAGATTGATTCAATCGAGCGTGACTTTAATCGCCTTGTCGTCCTCAGCGACACGATGGACCAGAAAATCAACGAGCTTCAGACAACAAGCGATGATTTGCAGTCATTGCAGCTCTCAGTCCGCAGCTTCCAGGAATCACTCGACAAGATTTCAAACCGCTACGACAACCTTGAACGAAAAGAATCAATCATCGAGCAGATTTCTACTCAGGTTGACAAGACGTTCGACAACCTCAAGGACATTGAAAGCCGCCTGGATACAGTAAAGAATCAGTCTCAGTCGCTTCCGACAACGATTTCTCAGATTCAGTCTAGAATCGATGAAGTCATGGCAAATTCCGGAAAAATAAACGAGGCTGTTGAGCAGATGACTTCTTTGCAGAACCTTCTTGACGAGACCGAAAAGCGTGCAGAGCAGGTTCAGCGTGCAAAAGACGGCATCTTGAACACGGAGATTCATATCGCTGATTTGTCAAAACAGATTGATGAAAAGTTTGATATGCTTCGAAGCATTACAAAAGAAGAAATTGCGACAGCAGATCCGGATTCTTCCGCTTCTGTCAATTCAAGACTTTCTCCAAAAGACCGTGAGACAATCATCCAGCTGAAGAAGATGGGCTGGACCGTCGAAGAAATCGCCCGCCGCTACAAGCGAACCGTAGGTGAAATCGAGATGGTGATTGACATGGGACTATAAATTGAAAATGGAAAACGGAAAATTGAAAACTGGGGAATTTTGATTTTTAACATGATTCCGTAGTTTTCAACTTCCAACTTTCAATTTTCCAGCAGGCATACCGACCAGACTTCTACGGCTCTTCCCTGGCCGATGTCGCCTAGTTTTTCACCTGTTTTGGCTTTTACGAAGATTTGTTCTTTCTGGACTTCAAGGATTTTTGCGATTGATTCGCGCACCTGGTCACGGTAGGGCAGGAATTTTGGCTTTTCGAGGGCAATTACGCAATCAAGGTTTCCGAGTTTCCAGCCGGCATTTCTTACATCATCCCAGCATTTTTTTAATAGCATTGCAGAATCTGCGTCTTTCCATTTCGGGTCTGATGGCGGAAAATATGAGCCTATGTCACCAAGGCCGCTTGCACCCAAAAGGGCATCCGTGATTGCGTGAAGAAGGACATCACCGTCTGAGTGGCCGGCTTCGCCTTTCTCAAAAGGAATCTCAACGCCACCCAAAATGAGCTTGCGTCCTTCCGTGAGAACATGTTTGTCGTAGCCTAAGCCCACTCGAATCATAGTGATTTTAAGTCTTCTGGATATGTGATTTTTTTGTTTTCAGGATCGCCAAGAACGACTTTTACTCGTGAATATGGTTCGCCGTTCTCGTCCTTGCGTTTGGCGGCATATTCGTCCCAGATTTCTGTGTCGTCAGTGAAAGTTTTTGTGCTTTCTGCGGCGATTCTGTGCGCTTCAAGGATTGGTTCGAATTTGAAAACCTGTGGTGTCTGAACCGCTGTGAGGCTTGAGCGAACCAAGTGCTTTACGATGAAGCCGTTCTCATCAATCTTCTTTTGGGTTTCTGTTGGCTGCAAGCCAGGAACTGCCGCACCGAATTCGAGCGCCGCACGGTAAGTGAGCTCGACCGTCTCTGATTTAAGGAATGGGCGCGCACCGTCGTGAATGAAAACAAGCGAGCACTCTGGTGAATTCTCTTCGATCGACTCAAGTGCGTCGTGAACTGATTCCTGACGAGTCTGACCGCCCGGAATGAAAATGAATTTCGCCTTGTAGTTTTTGAC
>JAEEGL010717670.1_pt1 | contig 24152 bp, 12 predicted proteins | sample 9134231 | NCBI WGS metagenome assembly JAEEGL01 (sample SAMN16246548, study PRJNA631951) | gut metagenome | biome: gut microbiome; feature: rumen; material: fiber-attached | host: Bos | place: Iran: Karaj | collected 2018-10
GAATGGCTCTTCGAGGAGAAAAACTTCGTCAAGGTGCTCGAAGGGTACTACCATTGAGGAGGGGGAGGGATGAGAGGATGAAGGATGAAAGATGAAAGATGAAGGGAGGAAGGATGAAAGTATTGAGTCTGCCCATACACCATTCCCTAAGAAAAAAAACAGCCCGAACCGAATGATTCTCAGATTATATTCCTATCTTTGCCAAATACAAATAGTTTTCGATACGATTAGCGTCATTTTCCGATATGAATAAAAAACTTTTCATAAGCCTTTGGGCAACCATTTGTGGGCTGACTCTTTCAGCGCAAACCTCTCAGGATGCTGCATCATGGGGCGATCTGGGCAACGGTACCTACGCAAACCCTGTGTTGAATGCCGACTTTTCCGATCCTGATGTCATCCGTGTAGGCGAAAAGTTCTACATGGTGGCCTCCGATTTCCACTTCATGGGAATGCAGGTGCTGGAGTCCGACGACATGGTCAACTGGAAATACATCAGTCAGATATATCATCGATTTGACGAGCCTGGCTGGGACGACAACCGCCACTACGGGGGTGGATCATGGGCTCCATCCATCCGCTACCATGACGGACTCTTCTATGTCTATTTCTGCACGCCGGATGAAGGCCTGTACATGACGACGGCTCCCGCAGCCAGCGGCCCTTGGGAACCGTTGCACTTGGTGAAACGTGTAGAGAAATGGGAGGACCCTTGCCCTTTGTGGGACGACGATGGGCAGGCTTATCTAGGGCGCAGCCAATGGGGGGCAGGTCCCATCATCGTGCATAAGATGTCGGCCGACGGGCGCCAACTGCTCGACGACGGCGTGACCGTTTATACAGGTCCCGTGGCAGAGGGAACGAAATGGTTGAAACGAAATGGCTACTACTTTCTGATCATTCCCGAAGGGGGTGTCGGCACGGGTTGGCAGACAGTGCTTCGTTCAACAAATATCTATGGTCCCTACGAACGTCGGATCGTGTTGGAACAAGGGTCCACAGCCATCAACGGGCCACATCAAGGGGCGTTGGTCGATGCGCCCGACGGAAGTTGGTGGTTCTATCATTTTCAAGATACGCCAGAACTAGGACGAGTGGTGCATCTGCAACCTGCCCGTTGGCTCGACGAATGGCCGCTGATGGGCGTGGACAAGGATGGCAACGGCATTGGCGAACCTGTCGGCACTTGGCAAAAGCCCATCGCGTCGGAAGGGCGATCGCTGCCCCAGACCGATGATGATTTCTCGGGCTCATTAGGACTTCAATGGCAGTGGAATCACAACCCTCGTGATGGCTATTGGAGTCTCGCTGAACGGAAGGGGTGGCTCACGCTGCACGCTCTGCCTGCTGATGGCTTGAGGTCCTGTCATAACATGCTCACGCAGAAGGTGATGGGTTACGTCACGGAAAGTACCACGGTCGTCGAGGCTCGTGGCAACTGCTATGCAGGACTGGCTTGCATTGGACGCGAATTCCGTGGGGTGGGCGTCACGCCTGAGGGAATCGTCGTAGAACATGATAACAAGCGCACACTTGTTCGTCGTGGCAAGTTCAAACGAGTATATCTGCGTGTGCAGAACGATTGCATTCATCACAGCCACAGATTCTTCTACAGCCTGGATGGTCGTACCTTCATTCCAGCCACTGAGCCTTTCGACATGCACAACGGTAATTGGAAAGGTATCCGTGTTGGTCTGTTCTGCTACGGTGCCAAAGGGCTTGCACACTTCGACAAGTTCTATAGGGAATCGTCAAAATACTAGTTGACAATGCAACAAATGGGAAGGATCCCTCTCTCCACTTTGAATCCCTTAGCATCCGCAAGGAGAATCCTGGACAAAACAATAAAAACTTTTTTTAGATATGACACATCATACAACAAATATAAAAGGGCATCAAATAGAACTGATAAATGAGAAAACAATTTTTGGTTCTGCCAAAGGTTATGGTTATTATCCTTATATCCTTGAAGAAGGGAAAGAATGGAATAATTTGTTCTGCGACATTAGACAGAATGTGAAAGACTATTTTCATTATAATGATATAGCCTTTTGGAATGGGAAAATTACTGGTAACACGCTTTCTTCACAAATAAGTTGTTTAAATCACCTCTTTTTGATTCGTAAAGATAAGAAAACGGTGAAAAGTGTCATTCAGTCATTAGTAGGAGAACGGATGCAAATAGAATCTATGGTGAAAGTTGAATCCAAGATGGAAAAATATGATGCTCAATATATTGCATTTGAGATGGTAAGTGATATAAACAGATTAAAAGAGAAAAGTCTATCAAGGGGTAAATACTGTACATCAATTGATGCTTTTGCTATTGCACAAGATGTTGATGGCAATAAAAGAATCATTGTTATGGAATGGAAATTAGTAGAGAATGATTCAGGAAACAAAGCCCCAACAAAAGAAACATCAAACAATACAGAAGAAATACGGAGGGGCAAAATAAGGGTTGAGGATATTTATGGAAATCTCATACAAGAAAGTAAAGCATTGAAACATAAATATGCTATAAACGATTTCTTCAATTCAAGTCTTTTCCATCTGCCCTTCTATGAACTAATGCGACAAACGTTATGGGCAGAATACAACAAGGTAGATTTTGGTGCTAGTGATTATTTTCATATCAATGTTATTCCTGTGGATAATCCAATGAGAAGTAAAAAATATAGATTCGTTGATAACACAAAAGGAATTGAAGAAAGTTGGAGAAAGCATCTAACACCCTATGGTGATGAAAGATACATTATTGTTGATCCATATCGTGTTGTAGAAGCTATAGAAAACGCCAACCACTCTAAATACTCTGACTTGATTGCTTATCTAAAGAAAAGATATTATTCATACAACAAGGATTCTTAATTCAGTTCATCAGACTAGAATGATCAAGGGAAGGCATCATGCCTTCCCTTGATCATTCTCCCCATACCAGGCTATATTAACGTGAATTCGACGAAATAGAACTGTCTGAAAATTTGGTGATTAGCGAAAATAATTGTAACTTTATAATGCTAAATTATAAAGTCTTATAACAATAATCGCTATGATCACCGAGAACAAAGTTACAGAATTGTTTTGTATTGCAGATGATTTTTGAAAGTTTTTGATGTCATGATGTTAAAATATATTTTTAAGAGGTTATGAAAGCTCAGTGATCATCGTAATTAGACTCTGTCAAAGGTGTTGTATGTCAGCGTTTTTATTCCATGAAAAAAGGCGAACACTGTTCGCCTTTCGCGGAGAGAGAGGGATTCGAACCCCCGGTACCTCTCGGTACGACGGTTTTCAAGACCGTTGTAATCGACCACTCTACCATCTCTCCTTTGCTTTGCGATGTAGCATCGCGGTCGTAAGCGGGTGCAAAGGTAATAAAAAGATGTGAGTTAGAAGCTAGAAGTAGTGAGTTATTTTGCCGAAGTTAACGTTTTTTAATATGAAGTCACTACTTTCCTTTCTCCTATTCATGCTTGTTCCAAACCATTTTGAGCATTTTCTCAATCTGTACCCAATATAATGTTGACAAGAGCCGTTACATCGGCAATGGTGATTGAATCATCGCCATTAACATCGGCTGCTTGATGGTCATACAGATAGGGGACAGTACCGTCCTTTCCAAGGATGATGTTAACCAATGCCGTCACATCGGCTATCGTAATCTGCCCATCGCGGTTAACGTCGCCAATCTTGCTTCCACAACTGATGACGAGAGGGGTGTTAGGCTTACCTATGCGCGATCCGCTGACGAAATTCACCTGCTGGCTGACAGCCGTTACGGGCAATTCTTCCTCTGTAGTGAGGTTGCACACACGGAAAACCACAGGGCTTTCGTCAGTGTCATGGCTGTAGATGCGCAGATAGTTATCAATGGCGACTCCCACACATTCGTCGCCGATAAATGCCCCGATGGCATAGTCGTTGAGCGAATCCACACGCTTGCCGTTCACTTCAAGAGCCACGTATGCAGTCATGTCGTGTTGGAAGTCGCCGTAGTAGAACTGCCAGGGCGCTTGGTGGATGGTGAGTGTTCCACCAGTGGTTGTGATGGTCGAGTCGCTGTGGAAGGCATTGTGGAGCGTTCCATAAGAGTAGATCTCGATGTCGCCACCGGTCCTGTTGATATCCTTGTCGGCACTGACTGCACGGCATTTGGTGGTGTCGTTGGTCAGCGTATCAATGAAGTCAACCGCATGAACGTATAGATGACATTCTGCTCCTCCAAAGTTCAGCCGTCCTCCATTGAGCACTGTCAGGCTGTTGTCCTTGTTCTTGCTCTTAATGGCCTTTGAGCCGTCGCCTGCCACTCGGATGCTAATGCTTCCACCCATAAGTTGGGCATCGTAGTTGGTACGTAATCCTTCGGAGTCGCGACCACTCACGAAGATGTTCAGTCGTCCACCCGTCATGGTTAGCGTACTGTCGCTCTTCAAACCGGCACTGCCGTCGGCAATCACGTCGGCATTGATGCTGCCGCCTGTGATGCGCATGATGCCAAAGTCGTCGGAATCGATACAGTCGCTTCCTGTGTTGCTGATGTTCAGCAAGCCTCCTTGCATCTCGAAGTAGTGTTGGTCGTAAACACCTTTTCCGCAATGGATGCCGTCGCTGACGGCTCCAAGCACGTTGATGGTGCCAGTGGTTCGCTTGATCTGAAGATACTCTTTGGCTGCGATGGCATGCTTTGTGTTGCCAGTGACATTCAGTGTGCCTCCTCCTTCAAACTCAGGATGTCCCTTGAAGTAAAGAGCCGCTTTCTGCACTCCATTCGCACAGTCGACGAGCGTGTTGTTCGTGCCGTTGGGCAAAACCACGGCTATACGCTTGCCACACTCTATGTCGATGGCAGCTCCTTGCTCGCTCCTGATGCTCAGTCCGTTGAGAATCAGCGTCAGCTTGTAGTTGCCCGTGAGCGTCAGCGATCCGTTGTCGGTCTGTCCTGACAGGCGGTATACATATTCTTCGCTGAGCGACGTCGAGTTCATATTGATGTGGGCACCGTTGGCAGCATAGGTGACGTTTGCCGTTGCTGGAATGTTCACCTCGGCTGTCGTTCCGCGAAAGACGACATCGATGGTATCGCCTTCGGTAGCGAGGGCGGCAGTTGAGAATAGTGTCAGCAGGGCGCCAAAGATGATATGTCGCATGTTCATTGTGAATCCTTATTTGATGATTACTTTTTTGCTGAAGCCTTGGTGGAAACGCTGGATGTAGAGACCGGGACGAAGTGCATCGGCACGTTGTCCGGCATAGAGTCCACTGAGTGTGTAGAAGCCTTGCGGACGATGGTCTGACGTGTTGCCCGATGTCATGTGGTCGGGCAGGACAATTTGGTCGACTGTTCCAGCCTCCAGAGTGAAGGCAAAGGGTTTCGTCAGCGTGCCTGTGAGATCGGCGTTGAATGTCAGTTTTTCGCTGACACCGCTCACGTTGCCCAGTTCATCGACCGCCACGAACGACAGATGTTCGCCGCCTTCGCCGTAGATGGTCAGGAACAGCTTGCCTCCTGCCACTTCGCTCTTTCCGCGACACTCACCGTCGACATAGGCTTCGATGCGGAACTGCTCGGCAGGTACCACATCGCCATTGCAAGTGAGCACGCCTATCACAGCCATCACTTCAGGATAGTCGTAGCGGCTGGCGCTGTTCATCGGCTGTTCTTCAACTCTGCGAGGTTTCTTTAGCCTGACGTTGTTAGCCGATCGGGTGAAGTGTAGCGACTTTGTAGAAGACGTCTTGTACATATAGCCGTGTCCTGCAGCCAATGAACTGAGTGTGCCAACCCATCCGTCGGTGGCACTATATGTGGCAAAGCCGCTTTGCCCCATCAGCACGTCGCCTTCGTCGACTTTCGATCCAGCCAGTGCTGCGGCGATGGTCTGTTGGCCAGCCAGTGGATAGCCAATCCAGTTCCATCCGGGTTGCAGGGCAACAGGGGCGGGCGAGAGCGGTAATCGTTTCGTGAAGGTGTAGGTATGAGCCTCGTCCATTTCAACCTTGTACATCTGCCCGGCGGTCAGCGTCTTCAGCAAACCTGCCATAGACTCCTGTTCGTCACTATAGTAGGCTTCCAACGTCTGTCCTTGTATGTAGGAAGCAAAGTCTTTGAAGTAGTTCACGCTGAGGTTTTCCGCCATGGGGTGCGACATCCAGTTCCATCCCTTAGCAAGGTCGAGCACGAACGTAGGTTCGCCAGTTTCCATCACGCCCTCATCAATGCCAGTGGCAACGTCTGTGGTAAGCAACGTGTTGCATGCTTCGATGGTGGGTCGTGACATTCGGTAGAACGTGTTGCCACCATCAGGATAGCGTCCCACCGACTGGTCGCCCTTGTGGGTGCCATAGAACAATGCATCGGCGAAGTCGGTCAATGCCGGATGCTTGGTAAAGTAGTCGGCATTAGCACTCACAAAGTCGTTTGATGCCGTTGCCACCACCATTTGTCCTTCCGAATTGCTCAACTTAAAGCCGGTGTGTAATTTGCTGATGGACGAAAGGTCATCGGCCCATACGGTGAGATGTCCGTGAGCTGGTACGATGGTGTTGGCCACAGTATTGGCAGGAATCTGGTATTTCAGCGGGTCGTCGACGTCGTCGCTCAGATAAAGTCCGGCCACATTCAAATCATCGTCGGTGTTGTTGTAAAGTTCAATCCAGTCGTTTTTCTTCATGTAATCGTTGATGAAGATGCTGTTGCCGGCACTCACCTCGTTCACTTTGATGGGAGTGGCAATGGCCGCCAGCAGTTCATCGTCAGGCATTCGTTCGTAAGTGGCCACGAGGGAAGCCGTGTTGCTGCCGAGCGTCGTAATGTCAAATTGTTCGTCGGTGGACAAGTAGGACGATTCTTCACGTGTTCCGTGGCTGAGCTTTGCTGTCCAGTAGATGTCAGACGAGGTTGCAGACGTGTTATGGACTTCTATGGCTATCACGTTGTTCCCTTTGCGAAGCAGTTGGCCGTCAATGTCGATATGGCCAGTTCCTGCCGTCGAACCAACGTAGGTACTAGAGTACTGACTGTAGGATGGTGTGCCTGCATCCATGAGATAGCGTCCTATCTCAGTTCCGTTGACATAGGCCACGAAGCCATCGTCAGCATAGTACGTCAGTCGATAGACCTCGTCGGCAGTCGGGGCGCTGTCGAGTGTGATGGTTTTGCGGAAGTAGTAGGTGGGGCGCTTCTGGCTGCTGTCAGTTCCATAGTCGAGCGTTGTGGAATAGTCGCTGGTGCCGTTCATTCCCACATTGCCATAGCCGAAGGGCGCGTTGGCTTGTTGCCAAGATGTGTCGGAGTAGGTTGCCGATTTCCAGTCTTTCCCGTCAAGCGACCCCTGGTCGTAGTAACGCCAAGGTGTGTTGGTGTCGAAGACCGTGCTAAGATTGCCGACTGTCTGTGCACCGTCGCTCATCCATCCTTTGAAGCGGTAGCCTGCCGGAGCCTTGGCGGTGAGTGTCATAGGGGCATAGAACGTACCGTCGAAGCGTCCTGTGGGTATTTCCAGGCCGTTTGCCAAGAATGTGGCATCGCTGATGTTGCTGCTCAGTTTCAGCGCATAGCTACTATTGTTGTTCAGACCGAAGTATTCGCGGAGATTCGTCATGCGTGAATTTCGGTTGTTGGTGCTGTTGATGGTATTCTCAAGATCGTTAGCCGAAGTGTTCATGCTGCCCTCTTCGCCATCGAACGACATGGCTTTGCCGGCACGGTTCTTCAGGGCTGCGAACACCTCGCTGACACGACTGGGTTCAAACACGCTTCCGTTCACAAGGCAGAAACTGTCGATGAAGCGTTTTTTGAATGTCTCGTTCTTCAGCATGTTCAGGAAAATGTCGATGATGAAGTTCTTGCCCGTGTCATAGCGGCTGTCATAGAGCGAGTTGGCAAGATTCTTAATCATGCTCGTCGTGACGAATCCTTGGTCCTGATCCATGAATATCAGGTGGTACTTACCGTCTTGACGCGAACGGTAGCCCTTGATGTTGTTGCTGTTGGTGGCCCAGTCGTTGCATCCCGAGTAGCATTCGGCAGCCATGTAGTTGCAGTATTCGTCGATGTCGACGATTTGGCAGATCTGCTGGTAGAGAGCGTCGTTGGTTGGGTTGTTGGCCAACTGTTGGGCAAGCGTCATCCAACGGCGGAATACGATGTCGTCGCCCGACTTCTGCTCGTAGCCCTTTGAACCATTGATCTCAAACTGATCCATCTCGTCGGTATCAATGCCATAGTTGCTGTAGCCGTGGTTTTTATTGTTGGGCTCACGTAGGTTGAACATGAACATGTACTGGCCGTTGATGAAGATATGGGCCGGCTGTACCGACTGACAGTCGACGTTGAAGCCACTGGTCAGAATGATTTCATGGATGGCGGCATCCTTGATACGTCCGTGGTTGTCGTTGCCGCCGTTGCGTACTTGCAACGTTTTGTTCTTGATGTAGGGTTTCTCCTCGAAGAAGGGGTAGGGAAGGAAGTTCTTTCCCTCGTATTGCTTGGCACCTTTCAGGCGGAAAGAACCTGCCGGGCTGAAGTGCCGGCTCCATCCACCACAAACTTCGAAGTCACATTCCTGGTTAAGGGCAGTCTCGTAGCCACTGCCATCAGCGGCAGGTACAAGATATTCGAAGTTGACGGGACGTTCCCATCCTCGGTTCTTGTTGCTCGAATCCTTGTGGTTGCCCGATATACCGTTTGTTCCGTCCACGTATGCACCAATTATGTCGTCGTTCAGGTTCTCGTCAGCCGTCACAACTGATACGATGGGCAGGTAATAGTCCTTATCTTTATAAATGTACGTGCGCGTGAGAACGTTACTGGGCAGGTAACCGTCCTGGAAAAGTCGCAGTCGCAGCACGGTGTTACTGCTGATGTTGAAGCGGCCTGTGCTATTGGTAGCTCCATTGGCAAGCGTTGGTGTGGAGCCATCAGTAGTGTATCGGAGCGTTGCTCCTGCCGGAATGTTGACATTGGCTGTGAATGATGATGTAAACACGGTCGCATCCTTATCAATGACAGGCATGGGCAGTTGTTCTTGTGCAAAGGTGCTTCCCGTATTGCTGGCATCGGGCGATGGGGTGGAGGTCCATCCCCATGTGTTGCCGCCGTCGGTGGTGCGAGCATAGCTACATCGCAAAATGGCAGTAGGATATTCCTGTGAAAGGACCGTCTGGTGATTGGCATTGCTCACGCTGATGACGCCTCCTTCATATTGTAACTTGAAGCTTACCTGCTTGTAAGCCTCGTCACTGAATTGGTTGCCAGTATCGTAGTGGTCGAACCAGATCGTCTTGAAACCTCCGGCAGGCACCATGCCGGCATCTAATGGCATACGATGGCTATGCCCTACATTGTCTTCTATATAGATGCCAGCCAAGCTGATGGGGTCTGAAGTGGGATTATAGAGTTCCATCCACCCACCATAGTTCACGGAAGGATCTATGAACATGTCGATGTTGGCCACTTGTATCTCGTTGATGACAAGGCGTTCTGGGTGACTTGCTTCGACCGTAATAGTAGCCTGCGCCGTGAGATCTGAGAAGATGGCCGATGCCGTGATGGTTGCTCTTCCCGCTTGATTGGCTGTCACCATGCCCTCACTGTTAACAGTGGCAACGCTCTCGTCGCTCGATGTCCATAAGACGCTGTTGTAGAGAGCATCATTTGTCGTTACGGTAGCTACAAGCGATAGCGTCTCGCCTACTACCATGTTTCCAGTCGATGGACTGACTCTAAGATTGGAAGCATCGCTGGGCATGAATCCCATATATGTAAGTTTGATGTTGTCCATTGCCACCCAGTTGGCATTGGTCGTCGAAAGGGTGCGCAAGCCAATGCATAGTTTTCCACCTGAACAGAGGAATTTCAGGGAGACGTGGTCGGGCAGATGGTTGCCTGTACTTAGCGACAGTGAGTAGTTTACGTCGCTTTCAGCCACAAGCAATGCACCGCTGACGGTTTGGCCGGTACTTTGGTTACATGCAATCACATCGGCCTCCAGCACATAAGTGCCGTCACTGAGCCCTGAGATGGTCTGAGTAATGCTGCCTGTTCCCAGCCCTTGGCCATTGGAGCGCCATGCCTCGGCAAATTGGCTGATGCTGACATTGCCGTTGGTATAGGACGATCCCTGATAGCCCTTGTTCTGCGCATTAGGCATGTTGACAGTCCATCCGTTGACGTTTCCATTGAACGTAGGATTTGTGATGAGGCTCGTCACGTCGGTTCCTGAACCCGTCTGGGCTTTAATAAGCGCTGACGAGAACAATATGATCGTGAGTAGGAAAGCAAACTTTCTCATGATGGTTTCTGTTAGTTTCGTTGGTTGTAGAAGATAGAGTATCTCTATTTTGGCTGCAAAGTTAAAACAAAAATTTGAGTTTCTTGCAAAGATTTCCTTTTTTTGTTATAACTTTGCAGACGAAATCTACAGAAGGAAAAGATTTGACAATGAAAAAACGAATACTGACAACTCTAACGTTACTTGCATTCATCATTGCAACAGCCAGTGCACAAGCTCCTAACAACACAGGCACTTACTATATGAATGCCGATGGAAAGAAAGGACAAGCACTGAAGACGGCGATGTTCAACATCATCAATGGGTATTATAATGGAAATAAATTTAAGCAGATTAGTTATGGTTCCGGAAGATTGAACGGCGTCTGGGGCGCTTTTCAAAAGACTGATGTGCTTGCCAATGGGACGACAATTCGTGATCGTTATTCCAACATAACACATTATACTGTCGGCGATGATCAAGGTTCAAGTTCCGCTAACGAAGGTGAAGGTGGTTACAATCGTGAACACTCCTTCCCCAAGAGTTGGTTTGGCGGTAGCACCGCTGCTGGCCCAGGTACTGACCTTCATCATATTTATCCAACGGATGTGACGGTAAATAGTCATAGGGGCAATCTGCCTTATGGCGAAAACAATGGAGAGAAATACAAGTCGGCTAATGGATATAGTAAATGCGGTATTTGTACTTTCGTTGGTAGCGAAAAAGAGCATTTTACCAACGAATGCTTCGAGCCTGACGACGAGTGGAAAGGCGACTTCGCCCGTGCTTATTTTTATATGGTAACATGCTATGAGTCCTCTCAAACCTCTTGGTCAAGAAGCGAGATGTTGAGCGGAAATGCTTATCCTGCATTTAAGGAATGGGCAATCAACCTATTGCTTAAGTGGGCAACGCAAGATCCTGTAAGTGACATTGAGATAGCACGAAACGAGGCAGTGTGTGGTTACCAGTACAACCGTAACCCCTTCATCGACTATCCTGGTCTTGAACAATACATCTGGGGGTCGAAGCAGACAAAGGCATTCAGCTACAATAATTATGAAGGTGGTGGTACAACTGGCAAGCAGGATGTCACGATGACGTTCAGTGCTACTTCTGTGACCGCTACGCTTGGCCAGGGATTCACAGCACCGATTTTGTCTACGACGCCAGCTGGTTTGGCTGTTGTTTACAGCAGTTCCGACACGAACGTGGCCACCGTCGACAGCTCAACAGGTAATGTTACGCTCCTTGCTGCCGGTATAACGACTATCACGGCAACCTTCAACGGCAATGCCAACTACAATGCCAATACTGCCAGCTATCAGCTCACGGTCGTCAAGCAAGGAGATGACCCGACTCCAATCACCGGTGACGGCATCTTCCAGCTTGTGACATCGACTTCTGATTTGGAGAGCGGAAAGCGCTATCTCATCGTAAGTGGCACCGTCTCGCTGACGAAACTCGATGGAACGGCAGGAACAGGTAGCGTAACCATCAACTCTTCGCAGATAGACATGAACAATGCTGACAATACGGGATTGATTCTGACACTGGAGAAAGTGGGTGACTATTGGACGGTGAAGGGCAACGATGTCTATATGGCACTGACGTCTGATAAGAATGCACTGAACACATCTACGACGGCAACAGCTCAAACGGCCAAGTGGACTATTATGGTCGATTCCGAATCAGCCTCCATCACCAATGCCCAACATACAAGTCGTTCGTTGAAGTACAATTCTGGTTCAAATATGTTCCGTTGCTACACAACTGGACAGCAGGATGTTCAACTCTACAAAGAATTGGAGAAAGAAATACCCGTGGTCTTGCGTGGCGATGTCAATGGCGATGGCCAAGTGACTATCGCAGATGTGACATCATTGGTGAACATCATTCTTGGAAGCCAGGGAGGAGATACGAGTGTGGCCGACTTGAACGGTGACGGCCAGATAACCATTGCTGACGTGACATCACTGGTGAATATCATTCTTGGGAAAGGGAATTGACCCTCTTATATTAACATTTTCCAAAAAGTAGTAGAATAGTACAAATTATTTGGCTATTCTACTGCTTTTTCTTATCTTTGCCTACAAAATAAATAATACGTACGATGAGACGCTTCATAGTTTTTGCTTCGTTCCTAATGGGCTGTGTCGCTGCATGGAGTCAGGACACACGTCTCGTGTTGCATAAGATCGTTCATGTTGACGATGTGAAGGTAACAACCATGGCAGGCACTGCTCCCCAGTTACCCTATCAATTGTGGGTCGACTACAAGGATGGCTCGGGTGAGTGGCGTACAGTTCGCTGGATGAATGCCTTGGCCGATGAGGAGAAGGCTGAGGCCGATGCCTCAGTGACACCTGCAGGAACAACCTACGACGTGGCAGGCTATGTTGTGGGCGATAATGCCACACAGGGCGGCTATCCGGTGATTGCCCATGTGGAGGTGGTCGAGGCTGACGGTCAAGGTAATTCCCTCATTTCCGGAAGTCCACAGTTGGTTGCCGAGCCGTTGCCTCTCGACAAGGTGTCGCTGACGGGTACGAACCGCCTGACCGCTAATCGCGATATGGACATCGATCATCTGCTCTCACTCGATGTTCGCCAGCAACTCTACAACTATCACGATACCTACGGTTTACCTACCGATGGCTATCCTGAAGCCGATGGTTGGGATTCGCCCACAACCAAGCTGAAAGGACATGGCACGGGCCACTATATGTCGGCTTTGGCTATGGCGTTTGCCAGCTGTTCAGATGAAGGGAAGCGCCAGCAGTTGCGCGACCGTATCCGTCTGATGGTCGATGAACTGCGTGCTTGTCAGGAGCGTACTTTCGTATGGAGTGACTCGCTGGGCCGATATTTCGAGGCTCGCGATCTGGCTCCAGAGGAAGAGCTACGCCAGTTGAAAGGTACATGGGCTGCCTTCGATCGCTATAAGAAAGATTATCGTCACTATGGCTATGGCTACCTGAACGCCATTCCTGCCCAGCACTGCGCATTGATTGAGATGTACCGTGCCTACAACAACGAAGATTGGGTGTGGGCTCCTTACTACACTGTACACAAGCAACTTGCCGGACTCATCGACATTGCCAACTATGTCGATGACAAGGAAATAGCAGCCAAGGCTCTGCTCATTGCCAAGGACATGGGACTCTGGGTGTGGAACCGACTGACCTATCGCACCTTCGTCTCGAAAGAAGGAACGCAGGAGCAGCGCCGCAGCCGCCCTGGCAATCGTTATGAAATGTGGAACATGTACATCGCCGGTGAGGTAGGTGGCATGGCTGAGGCTCTGTCGCGTCTTTCCGAGATGGTGAGCGATATGACCGAAAAGTTACGCTTGCTGCAAGCTGCCACCTATTTTGACAGTCCCGCCTTCTTCGATCCGTTGTCGAAGAATGTCGATGCCATCCGCACGCGTCATGCCAATCAACACATTCCAATGGTGACAGGAGCATTGCGCATACACCGTGCTTCTCAGCAATCACCTCTCACGTCAGGGCTCTTGCCACAATCCTTCCAGTCCTCACCTCTTTATTACTATCATGTTGCCCAGAACTTCTGGACGATGGTTCAAGGCCGCTATCGCTATGCCATGGGTGGAGTAGGCAATGGCGAGATGTTCCGCCAGCCCTATACACAGATGCTTTCGATGGCTACCAACAACGATCCTACGCTCAACGAGACATGCTGTGCTTATAACCTGGCCAAGCTTACAAAGGATCTGAATTGCTTCAATCCCGACGATGCACGTTACATGGATTACTATGAGCGTGTGCTTTACAACCAGCTCATCGGTTCACTCCATCAGCACAACTATGCAGTACTCTATCAGTATGCCGTTGGCCTGAATGCCTCGAAGCCTTGGGGCAACGAGACTCCTCAAAGCACGTGTTGTGGCGGTACAGGTGCCGAGAACCACGTGAAGTATCAGGAGGCTGCCTATTTCGTGTCGAAGGAGGCATCTGATCCTACCATTTGGGTGGCGCTCTATCTTCCTACTACGGCACGCTGGGATGCCATGGGCATTACTTTGCAGCAGGAGTGTGAATGGCCTGCCGAGAAGAGTGTCATCAAAGTTGTCGAAGGAAAGGGGCGCTTTGCCATGAAGTTGCGTGTGCCTTATTGGGCAACAGAAGGTTTTGATGTTAAGTTGAACGGAAAGTCGATAGCTGCTCATTATCAACCATGTAGCTATGTAGAGATACCTCTTCGCAAATGGTCGAAGAAAGACCTCGTGGAGGTGACGATGCCCTATCGTCAGCACCTTGATTTCACACCCGATAAGATGGAGATTGATCAACGCCGTACAGCCTATGAACCCCGTTGGGCTGCTGCTATCATGGAAGGTCCCCTTGTGATGGCTGCACAGGGCATCAGCACTTGGGAGGACGCAACGCTTCGCGATGGTCAGGACTTGAGTGGTCTGCGCCTTCTTCCCGACTACGCTGCCGATGAGAACATTACCCATTACTTCCGTATCGATGCCCCCGTCGAGCAATCTGCCGCAGGCGGCGAAGCTTCGCTGAAGGTTTTGCGTAGTCTGATGCAGATGGCCAAGAAACGCACGGATGCACAAGAGGCATGGAACGCCCTCGTCGTGAAGGTGCCTGAACATGCTCCGTGGGCTCCCTATGGCTATGCCCGTATGGCAGAGCAATACCAGAAGGCCGAAGGCTTGTTGGCCAAGGGCGACAACGGTGCTGAACTCGATAAGACGTCGGCAGCCCTCAATGCCGCTCTGAACACGATGCGCCCGGGTAATCTTGCCGAGCCGGAAGAGTTGCAACCGCTGGCAGCACTCATGGAGAAGACACAAGGTACGAATTGGCGTGAGATGAATTCCGAACTACGTCAGGCACTTCGCTATGCCCAGATGGTCACGAAATACGTGAACGATGGCAGTGGCACGCGCGACATGATTCAACGGGCTGTGAGTCAGTTGGAACCTCTCGTGAAATAGGTAAGGTATAGAGAAAAATCCTGACAATTAGTGATTGGTAGTCGAATAATGGTATAGGGACATCGTTGAAGCTTTTTGCAAAAAAAAGTCATTTTTTACTCAAAAGAAGTGCTCTTTCAATTATTTTATGTATATTTGCCAGCGAATTACTAATTGAAAAGAGTGAAAATAGTGAAGATGAAACCCCTCCTGCTTGTCGTAGGATTGCTCATTTGCAGTCTTACGGCAGATGCTCAGTCGTGGACGGCCGACAATGGCAATGGCACGTTCACGAATCCTTTGTTCTATGATGAGTTCAGCGACCCCGACATCCTGCGCGTGGGCGACGATTACTATTTGGCTGGTACGACGATGCATGCCGTTCCTGGTCTCGTCATCCTTCATTCGAAGGACCTTGTCAACTGGGAAAACATCTCCTATTGTTTCGACCGTTTTGACTTCCCCGAGGATCGTTTCTCGCTGAAGAACCACGAGGAAATCTATGGTCAGGGCATTTGGGCTCCTTGCATCCGCTATGCCAACGGGCAGTTCTACGTGTTCTCGAACGTCAATGGAAAGGGCCTGCAGTGCTATACGGCAAAGGATATCCATGGGCCTTGGACGCATCACAACATGAAGGGCAATATCTACGATTTGGGCGTACTCTTCGACGACGATGGGAAGGTTTATGCCATCCATGGCTATGGCGAAGTGAAGTGCACAGAGTTGAAGGCCGACATGAGTGGCCCCGTAGATGGCACTGAGCGCGTAATTATTCCTGAAGGTAATGGAGTGGGAGAGGGCCATCACATGTACAAGATCGATGGCATGTACTACCTCATTTCAACCGACTACCGTCCCAATGGCCGCACGCTTTGTTCACGTTCGAAGTCTATTTGGGGACCCTACGAAACGCGTGTCATCACTGCCGACGAGACCTATGGCTACCATGCTGCTTCGCTGACACAGGTGCCGCGAGGCGAGAAGTATCGCATCGGACAAGACGGCACACAATTCTCACTTGGTCCTCTCGACAAGAACGCCACGGCCTGCACCAATGCCCATCAAGGCGGCATCGTGCAGTATAAGGACGGCACGTGGTGGGCACTCTTCATGCAAGACTTCCATTCCATTGGCCGCACGGTTTGCCTTATGCCCATGACGTGGGTTGATGGTTGGCCAATGGTAGGGTTCAAGGGTAATTATGGCCGTGCGCCGCGCACATGGTTCAATCCAGGCACAGCCCATGGCTACTATGGTCTTGGCGAGCCTGTGGACAGCCCTCATGCTCCTTATGTACGTAGCGAAAGCTTCGACGGCAAGCAGCTCGGCCGTATATGGCAATGGAACCATAACCCTGACGACAAGATGTGGAGTCTTCGTGGTGGAAAGCTGCGCCTTGTCAGCATGCCCGCCGAACAGTTGATGTGGGCTCGCAACACGTTGACGCAGCGCGTTATTGGTCCGAAATCGATAGCAACAGTCGAACTGACCGTGAAAAACCTGAAGGATGGTGATGTCTGCGGCTTGGGCAATATCAACGTGCCTTGCTCGTGGATAGGTGTGAGCCTCCCCTCAACCCCAGCCCGTAAAGGTGAATCCGTGTACAGGTTGCGTTGTTTTGAACAGCTGACCAACGACACGATCGATATGACGGTTGAATTGCCGAAGGGTAAGATCTGGCTGCGCAGCATTGGCGACTACGACCATGATGAGGCTCAGTATGCTTATTCCACCGACGGCGTGAACTTCCAGACCGTTGGTCGCATGATGCCATTGAGCTATCAGCTCATCACATTCCAAGGCTCCCGCCATGCCCTGTTCGCTTTCAACACGAAGGGTAAGAACGGCGGCTTTGCCGAGTTCGATAATTTCACGGTGGATGAACCCTGTGCCGATCGTTCTGGCAACATCCCCTTCGGTAAGACATTCCGAATCATCAATAAGGCTACCAATCGTCCTGCCGTCTGCGATCCTCATGGGTTGCTCTACGACACGCATCCCAGAGACCGAAGCGATCGCACCCGTTTCCAACTTGTTGATCGTGGACAAGGCCAGGTGTCGTTGAAGTGTGTCGATGGCCGTTATGTGAAGGTCTATGGAGAGGGACTGGCTGGCGATGTGCGCTTCACGGACAATCCTCAAGAGGCAGAGGTGTTCCTTTGGCAGGACTATCTTGACCATGACTTCATGCTTTATTCCCTGAAGAATCATCGCTACATCGGAAAGAGTCCCACCACAGGCAGTCCATATTCCATGGACTTTGCCGGTCCCGACCCAGCTCGTCGCAATGGTTCCGTCTTCAGGTGGGAGGAGGTTGTCGGCAAAGCCGAAATTGATAATTGACAATTGACAATAGAATCCATTAACACCCAACATTCAATAGACTCTCAACTATAAACTCTCAACTATCAACTAAAAACGATGGGAATAGTAATAGGAATTGACGTCGGCATCAGCACGACAAAAATAGTAGGAATCAATGCGAATGGCGACATCATCTCACCCATTCGCATCAAGGCCACTGATCCGGTTGCTTCTCTTTATGGTGCATTCGGACGCTATCTTCACGACAATAGTATCAGCCTGAAGGACGTCGAACAGGTAATGCTCACAGGTGTGGGCAGTGCCTATATCGAAGATCCTGTCTATCAGTTACCAACAGACAAGGTGGAAGAATTCATCGCCGATGGTCTTGGAGCACGCTTCGAAACTCGTCTGGATCGTATGGTTGTCGTAAGCATGGGCACTGGTACAAGCTTTGTCCGTTGCGATGGCGACAGCATCCGCCATACGGGTGGTATCGGCGTGGGCGGCGGCACCTTGCAGGGCTTGTCGCGCATCATGTTGAAGACCGACGACATCGTGCAAGTAGTGGAACTGGCCGACAGTGGCGACCTCTCGAAAATCAATGTACTCATTGGCGACATCAGTCCCCGCCCGTTACCCGGGTTGCCCAGTGACGCCATTGCCTCACTCTTCGGCAATGCACAGAGCGATGCTTCTCGTGAAGACATTGCCTTGGGCATCCTCTGGACTGTGTTGCAGAGCATCTGCAGTGCTGCCATCCTCTCGTCGATGGATTGTGGCATCAAGGACTTCGTGATGATAGGCAAACTGTCGAAACTCCCTCTGTGCAAGCAGGTGTTTGCCGCATGCGAAAGCCTCTATGGTGTTCATTTCCACGTACCTCAGCACAGCGAGTTCAGCACAGCCATCGGTGCAGCGTTGAAATATTTCTCCAAAGGATAAACCTTCCATCTCATTTAACATCTCAAATCTACCATCATTTACAACAAAAAAAGAAAGGAACTAACCAAATGAAAGCAATTAAAACCTTATTGTTCTTGCTTGCGATGGCCTTTTCTCTTCATGCCTCTGCAGGGCAGGTGAAGATGAAAACGGCTAAGGCTGCAGGCGAGACCATGGCTATTGCCCTCAATGCGGGCATTCCCGTTACCCTCACTTGGGGCGACGGAAGCTCTGAGGAACTGTTCACGACAGGACAGTTGCAGGAGATCACCGTGAAGGCTGCTAATCTGACTCTGAGTTCTGACAAGGATATCACGGCACTCTATCTTGCTGAGTGTGGGCTGACGGTTCTGGATGTGACGGGCGTGGCCGGCACGCTGCACCGCCTCTTCTGTCCCGACAACCAGCTGGAAACCCTGAACGTCAGCGGGTGCACCAATCTCGTGTCATTCGACTGTCAGGGCAACAAGCTTCGCTCGTTGAGTGTACTCAGCCCCAACATTGAAGATTTTAACATCGCCGACAACCAGCTGACCACCAATGGCTTGCGCAGTGCTGAGAATGTAATGTCGCTGGTTTGTGCCAACAACAAGATCACCGTTCTGAGCTATCTGTCGAGCATGTCTAAGCTGAAGACGCTCTTCTTCCAGAACAATTCCGTGTCAACGGCTGGCGTCTCGAAGAATGTTGCCTTAGTCGATGTCCTCGGCTTTAACAACAAGCTGACCGCCTTCAATGCCAAACCCCTCGTTGCACTGGAAAACGTATGGCTGGGCAACAACAAACTGCCTTCGCTCGACTTCTCTGACGACGTTGTGCTGGCAACGCTTTGTGCCGAGAACAACCTGCTTACTGAGGTGCTTACCAATCGCACCATTCAGAAGACTCTGAAGGCCGTTGATCTCTCTGACAACGAGCTGCTCTTCAACTCCCTGCCCACCATCTACAACTCCACGTCAGCCACCTATACCCTCGACGGCTCGGTGTCACCGCAGCGCCCCACGCAGATCTTCAACGACATGAATGTCGACGAGCGCTCAGAGTCGCTGGTCAATCTCATTGGCCGCAACGCCTGGAGTGCACCCACGTCGACCAAGGTTACCATTGTCGATGGCAGTGGTAAAGAGCTGGTGGCCGACACCGACTACAAGTATGGCAGCTATCGTCTGACCTTCCTCACCGCTCCTCACGAGGGTGTTGTCGTCAATTTCACCTCGGCCAACTATCCCGACTTGGTACTCTCTTCGAAGCCTTTCAACGTCAGCGATCCTAACGGCATCGTTCTGCTTGAAACCGAAAGCCTTGAGAATTCACCCGTCTATGACCTCAGCGGTCGCCTGATTGCCAATGGCAAGACGGCCAATGGCCAGCTGCCCAAGGGCATCTACATCATCGGTGGTAAGAAGGTGGTCGTGAAATAATGGTAGTTTAACATGTTCATCTCGTAAAAATCAGTAATTATGAAATATATAACTCTCTTTGTGAGTTGCCTGTTTGCACTGACGACGGCCACGGCACAGTCGTTAAAGCTCGACAACTCCAACCTGAAGACTCAACAGCTCTTACTGGGCAAGCAGGAGTTGCACATCGACTACAACGATTTCTCGACTGTGGCGGTGGCTGCTAATTGCGACTACCAGGCCTCTACTACCGATACATGGCTGACGCTCAAGCGGATGGCCAATGGCAACACGGCTGTGTTCGCCTCTCCTAACTATGACATGTCGGCACGTACGGGCACCATCACCTTTACTTCGGCCGATGGCAGCGTTGTGCGCACCCTGCCTGTCGTTCAGGATGGTCATGATGCCACTGACCACAAACTGACGATAGCCTCCGGCACAGCCTCGCAGTACAACGCAGGAACGGGCGAGGGCATCGAAAAGAGCTACGACGGCGATCTCACCACGCTCTATCATTCGCCCTACAGCGGCACGCAGTTCCCCGTCATCCTTACCTATCAGCTTTCTCAGCCTTCCCATGTCGACTATGCTGTCTATACGCCGCGTCAGGATGCCAATGTCAATGGTAACTTCGAGCGCGTCAAGGTTGAGTATCAGCTCAATGGCTCGTCCTCGTGGACAGAACTCAAGACCATCGACCTCGGTGGAAGCGGCAGTGCTGCACAGATCACCTTTGGCGATGAGGGCGTTGACAACGTCAAGGCCGTGCGCTTCAGTGTGCTCAGTGGAACCAATGGCTATGCCAGCTGTGCCGAAATGGCCTTCTACGAGCGCGACAACTATATGAGCGACATCCTCAAGCAGTTCTTTGCCGATGTGTTGTGCACGCAGCTGAAGCCTGAAGTTACGGCCGACAAGATTGAACAGATTCCTGTGGCCGAGATCCGCGAGGTTGCACGGCAGATCCTTGCCGGTACCTATTCCACGGAGTTCCGTCTTGGCGAGTTCACGGCTTATCGTCCGCTGACCGAGCTGCGCAATGAGCTCAAGAACAGCAATACCTACAACAACCACGAGAACCCCACTGGCATCACCTTCGAGAAGGATCAGAATGTGATGGTGCTCGTCGAGGGCATTGGCGATGCTGCCGTGGCACTTCAGATTCGCAACTTCGGACCGGACGACTTTGCCACGAGCACCTATCCGTTGCAGAACGGTGTCAACATCATCAAGCCGCTCAACAAGGGTAATGGCTACATCAACTACTACACAACCAACTGGAAGACGGCTCCAGCCGTGAAGATCCACTTCCTTGGCTGTGTCGAAAACGGCTATTTCAGCCCCAAGTACAAGGGCCACACTAATGCCGACTGGAAGCGCTTGCTGGCCAATGCCAAGGGCGACTGCTTCGATTTCCATGGCGAGTTCATCGATGGAGTCTTCCCCGTATCTGCCCTGAGGGCCAACTGTCCCAACGATGGCGAGTGGCTCATGGCTACCTACGACAGCATCGTGAGCATCGAGCGCGAGCTCATGGGCGTGTTCCGCTACAACCACGAGGTGCCTAACCGCCAGTGCGTCATCACCGTTGCCACCAGTGCAGGTCTCTATCACGCCTCTAACGATGGCTTCTGCGTACCTGTCAATGCACTTCGCGATCCCACCAGCCGCACCTACTTCGACTTCTGGGGTGCAGCCCACGAACTGGGCCACAACAACCAGACCGACGGTCTGAAGTGGATTGGTCTGACCGAGGTGACCAACAACATCATGTCGGCTTACGTTGAGCACAAGTTGCGTACCGATGGCTACCATCGTCTGGAGAACGAGTCCAATGCCTTCCGCTACTACGACTTCCTGCAGTACAATGTGCTGACGGGTGGACAGTTCCTGCCTCACGTCAATAACGATGTGTTCTGCACGCTCGTTCCCTTCTGGCAGCTGCTCGTCTACACCCGCATCGCCGGCATCCAGGAGTCGGCTTATCCTGAGCTCTATGAAACGCTGCGCACCACGCCGGGCATCAGTTCGATGAGCGATGGACAGTGGCAGGTCAACTTCATGCGTCAGTGGTGTAAGATCACGAAGACCAACTGGCTGCCTTACTTCAAGAAGGTGGGCTTGTTCAAGACCGTCGATGCCACAATCGGTGATTATGCGACGCGTACCATCGTCATCACCGAAACAATGCTCAACACGCTCAAGACCGAAATCGAAGCCCTGAACTATCCTGAGCCGCCTGAAGCATTCTACTTCATCGATGTCAACAACTACCCGGTATTCCGCGACAAGGCTACTCTCGTGGCTGGCAATGTCGGTGCAGGCTGCTCACGTTCGGGCTCGAACGTCATCATCCAGCACAACCAGTGGAAGAATGTCGTGGGCTTCGAGACTTACAAGGCCGATGGCACGCTGCTCCATATCACCAACTATGGACATGGCAACAGCGCCAACAAGCCGCAGTCGACAACCGTTGTTTGGAACACCAGTGAGCAACCTGCCTACATCATGGCAGTAGGTTTCGACGGTACCCGCGTGAAGTGCTACGAGCCATAGTTTGACTGCCGAGTTTCGCAATAGCTCTCTCAACTACCACGCCGCGTTCCTCTCTGTAGGGACGCGGCGTGCTGTTTTATGCTTATCAATGTCGTCGTGCTTACGGAGCGATGGAGTAGAGGTGCATGAGCTATACTGTTGTGCTCACGGAGCAATGCTTTATAGGGCTATAGAGCTATGCTTTTATGGGTTATAGAACTATGCTTTATAAGTGTAATAGCAACGCTTCAGAACTAGTAAAGCAATGCTTCATAGGCTGAGAAGCAATGCTTCCTGACCGTCAAAGCAATGCCTTGCAACCTATGGAACAATGCTGCCAAACCTCCATCGCACTGCTATTCTACCACTAAAACATTTCTGCTTAACCACTAAAACATGTCTTTGTGTATATGTCTTTCTCACATTTTTCTCCCCAAATACTTGTTTATTTCAATGTAATATAGTAACTTTGCAGCGTATCTTGCGATGATAGCGTCGTGTAAAGATTTTAGAAGATAATAACTCAATGAAAGGAATCGAAATGAGAAGACGATTGACGACATTTATTGCTCTGGTCTTCGGCATCATCGGAGCAAATGCCCACTCTTTATCGGTGAACGATATAGGTGCGCATAAGGCTATCAAAGCAGCCACCAACGGCGATGTCAACAACGATGGAAGCGTCACTATCGCCGACGTGACGGCTTTGGTAAATATCATTCTTGGTAACTCTGCCAACCCCACTGAAGAAGGAGAGGAGAACGTAGCCGATGTTAACCAAGATGGCTCCGTAACGATTGCCGACGTCACTACATTGGTGAACATCATCCTTGGTAATGCTGGAGGCGGCAATGACGACCCAGACACGCCAGGCATTGGCACCGACCCACCCATTGACATAGGTGATGGCGATCTCCCTGTTGACGCTCGTGGCAATAACAGCTCCGGCAATTGGCAAGAGTAGTCCTGGCTTACAATGTTTTAATCCCAAACCGACTATGTCGGTTTGGGATTAAATTTTGCAATGATATATCAGTTTACCTATAAGAGGCTGAAAGACTTTGGAGAAGTCGACATACTTATGGGAATCACCTTCTTATGTCGAACTCACGTTAATACAAGGGAATAATATAGCAGTTCTTGCTCCATTACTCTACGCAAACGTCCCTGTGGGCCGAGCGGGCACAAAGACGCCCCGCAGGGGCAGCATCTCCTAGCCCAGGGCTGTGTGGTGTTGGCCTTGCAGGCCGATTCTGTACTATCTGCTATATTATTGCATAAAAGCAACAGCAGCTATATACCTCACTATTGAAGTGTATAGCTGCTGTTGTATTATTTCCCCATCCTAATGTGCAGGATGGAGTGGGGCTCCTTACTTAACCACGAACTTCTTTCCGTTCTTGATGTAGATACCCTTAGAGAGCGTCTCCACCTTGCGGCCTTGGATGTCGTAGGTGCTACCACCATCCTGCTCGTCGCCGTTGATGATCTTGATGCCATCCGTGACTTCGTCATCCAGCGTGATGACCTTTGCACTACCCATTGTAGTCGGCATCTCAAGGTAAGCCAAACCTGCAGGGAGGTTACCGCTCTTCACGGGCTGGAACATATTATCCGTGAGGATGTAGTAGTTATTCTCGGGATTGGCATCTACGATATCCTTCATCTGAGTCCTTACTGTGAGACCCTTCATCATATTGTTGTCAGCAATGAGGTCGGCCTTGTCGCTGACAC
>JAEEGL011679940.1_pt1 | contig 24152 bp, 22 predicted proteins | sample 9134231 | NCBI WGS metagenome assembly JAEEGL01 (sample SAMN16246548, study PRJNA631951) | gut metagenome | biome: gut microbiome; feature: rumen; material: fiber-attached | host: Bos | place: Iran: Karaj | collected 2018-10
CATCATGGGCACCACCTGCTCCGTGACCTCCGCGGCGCCGCCGCCTGCCAGGAACTTGCGAAGCATGTAGACACCCTCCAGCTCCGCCTTGGAAAGCAGCAACTCCTCCCGCCGGGTGCCGGACTTATAGATGTCGATGGCCGGGAAGACCCGCTTTTCGGCGAGCTTGCGATCGAGATGGATCTCCATGTTGCCCGTGCCTTTAAATTCCTCGTAGACGATGTCGTCCATGCGGCTGCCGGTCTCCACCAGGGCCGTGGCGATGACGGTGAGGCTCCCGCCGCCCTCGATGTTCCTCGCCGCACCGAAGAACCGCTTGGGCTTGTGGAGCGCGCCGGGGTCCATGCCGCCGGAGAGGGTCCGGCCCGTGGGTGGGATCACCAGGTTGTAGGCCCGGGTGAGACGAGTGAGGCTGTCGAGGAGGATCACCACGTCCTTCCCCTGCTCCACCAGGCGCATGGCTCGCTCCTGGACCATCTCGGCGATGCGGGTGTGATGCTCAGGGAGCTCGTCAAAGGTGGAGTAGATCACCTCGCCCTTGATGCACCGCTTCATCTCCGTGACCTCCTCGGGCCGTTCGTCGATGAGCAGGACCATCAGATGGGTATCGGGATAGTTGGCGCTGATGCCGGCGGCGATCTGCTTTAGGAGCGTGGTCTTGCCGGCCTTGGGCTGGGACACGATCATGGCCCGCTGGCCCTTGCCGATGGGAGCGATCAGGTCGATGAGCCGGGCGGACAGGCTGTTGTCCTCCCCCGCCGTCTCCAAAGTGTACCGCTCGTTGGGGAAGATGGGCACCAGCTCCTCAAATGTCTTGCGCCGGGCGTTCTCGTCGGGCAGGAGGCCGTTGACCTTATCGATGTACATGAGGGCGTCGAATTTGTCTCCCTCCCTGTGTGGACGGGCGCGGCCCTCCACGTAGTCACCGGTCTTCAGGCTGAAGCGACGGATCTGGGTGATGGACAAATAGATGTCCTTGGGGCCGGAATAGTAGTTGTTCATGCGGAGGAACCCGTACCCGTCGGGCAGCACCTCCAGCACGCCCTCCGTGGGAGGACAGTTCTCGTTTTCCAGCATCCGGGGCACGGCGGGATTGGCAGTGCCGTACTCCTGGTTGTAGTAAGGCTTCTCCTCCTCGCCGGGAGCGGCAGGGGGATTGGCGGGGGCGGCGGGGCGAATAGGCCGCTGCTCCTGGGGCTTCATGTCCTGATATCGGCGCTCGGCGTTAGAGTAGCCGTTATAGGAACGGTTGTACACCCTCTGATGGCGGTTGGCCTGGGCACGGTTATCCCTACGGCGCTCGTCTTTTTCCCCATTCTCCTCCCGACTCTCTGCCTTCGGAAGCTCCTGGACCGGTTCCGCGGGAGAGGCAGGCTTCTCCTCCGCCGGTCTCTCCTGCGAGGGATTATCCTGGGCGGACTTTTTCTCAGTCGGTTTCTTAGCCTTTTGATCCTGTTGCCTCTGCCTTCGGTCGTTTTTCGCCTTTGGAGCCGCCTTGCCTTCCAGCTGCGGGCTCGCCTCGGCAGCTGGCGCCGATTCCGGCTTCTTTCCCTCGGACACAACAGGAGCAGGCGCCTGCTTATCTGCCGCAACCGCCTTGGTGGGACGACCCCGCTTCTTGGGCGCGGGTGTCTCGCTCTTGCCCGACAGCATCTCTATCAGGTCGTTTTTCCGATATTTGCCAATGTTTTTCACGCCCAAAGCCTGCGCCATAACGCGAAGCTCTGCCAGGTTCTTTTCCTGCAGGTTTTCAGGAACCATTCGCTTCCTCCAATGATATTGTATTGTAAATAAATAGGGGGGCACGGAAGAGTGGATATCGATCTCGTATGGCTGTATTGTAGGGCTTAAGATAGGTTTTTGTCAAGGTGTTTTGCAAAATCAGTGCAAATCCGTCCTCTTTTCCGTCCATTAGCGGCATAGGCGGGGAGCATGCTGCATAGCCTGACAACAGGAGGTGAATCTATGGATAAAACCGGAGGATCGCTGACTGAGTACGTGCCCGACGCCCACCAGATCGTCATTGAGGGACAGCGTCATGCCCGTATCACGGGGGTGGTGGATGTGGAAAGCTTTCACGAGGAGGAAGCTGTCATACTGACGGAGGCAGGAATGCTGATCCTTTCCGGAGAGGAATTGAAACTGACGCGTCTTGATCCTGACAGCGGTCAGGTGATCGTGGACGGGCGCATCCTCTCCCTGGAATATGAGCAGCCATCCATGAAACGTGGGTTGTTCAGCCGCATTCGAGGATGATACGAGATGTGTTTGACCAGCCCCACCAGGCTTCGGTCATGTTGTTTTTCGGTCTGGTGGGGGGCCTCGGATATGAGCTTGTTCGCCTTTTTGTCAGATCAGATGGGCGTCTGGGCACGGTGCTGCGTGACCTCTTTTCCCTGCTTTTGTTACAGATCTGCCTGTTTGTCGGACTGCTTCTCTCGACTCGAGGTGAAGTCCGTCTCTATGGTTTGGTCCTTTTCTTCAGCGGCATTCTGCTCGTTCGCTGGGCTTTTCGGCCTCTGTTCACAGAAATACTCCAAAAGATATGCAAAAAACTGTTCCCCTCCAACGGATAATCTGATATACTGCTTTACGTGAAAAAACGCGCTTTGCAAAAAAAGGTGTATTTTAAACCCATACATTTCCTGCTACTGCTGATCGTGGACGCAGTCATCCTGGCTGGCGTCATCATCCCTCAGCGTACCAATCAGGAAAACGCCCAGCTGCTTCTCGAACAGAAGCGGTCTGAATTGAACGCCATCAAGATCGAATATGAACGGGAACAATCGAACCTGGATTATATGCAGACCGATGAATATAAGCTTCAGCAAGGATCCATCCGCTATGGCTGGCATTACACCGACGATGCCATCATCCTGGATGAGGACGACGATTCTCTGACGGGAGGCAGTCAATGAACGCATCTTTGGCCGTGTTGGATATCGGCAGCAACTCCGTCCGCTTCGCCTTCCTCGCTCGCAGCGACGACGGCGCTTTTTTTGTGCCCGGCGGCCATAAGGAGATCTGCACCACCCGGCTCGGCAAAGGTCTGGATGCCACAGGCTGCCTATCCCCCAAGGCCATGGAGGCCACGCTGGCCGCCTGCCGCCAGTTCTGCAACAAGGCCGAGGCAGCCGGAACATCCGCTTATGCCTATGCCACCAGCGCCGTTCGGGACGCCCAAAACCGACAGGCTTTTTTGGACGCCCTCAAAGCCGTCTGTCCCAAGTTGGACGTATATCTGCTCTCCGGCGCGGAGGAGGGGCGGCTGGCCTATAACGGAGCTTTGGGCGGCGCCTCGGGCACCCTGATAGATATCGGCGGCGGCAGCGCCCAGGTGGTCACTCCCCACTGGTCCGTCAGCTTTCCCACAGGTTGTGTTCGCGCTCAAGATCTCTGTCCGGAAGACGTCCTGTCCCGCATGCGGGACGCCATCTACACCTGGCTCAACGAGCGTGTCACCTTGCCCGGACCGGCCCAAGGGCCTTTTTTCGGCGTAGGCGGCACCATCACCACGCTGGGCGCTTTGCTTCTGCAGCAGGAGCGATTCGACGGCAACCAGCTCGCCACGCTGCGCATCACTCCCGAGCTGTTGAACGCCCTTCTCCTTCGGCTCTCGGCCCTGGGTGACGAACGGCGCGCTCGGATGCCGTTGCTGGTCCGTCGCCACGACGTGATCCTTCAGGGCGGACTCATCCTCAGCTGGTTCATGGAGACCCTGCATATCAAAGCTCTGACACCCAATGACCGGGGCGGGATGGAGGGCTTCGCCCTGTGGCTTGAAGAGAAGGGCATCCTTTCATAACCGTCTGTCGCCCTGTCAAAGGAGCCTTCAGAACAGAGGCGGAAAAGGCGCTGAAATAATATCCCCATTCCTTTCGGATCGTCCGGGAGAGCGCCTCACTGTACAGTGTCTTTGGCTTTGAGCGCGGGGACAAAGCCCTGTTTCGTCGCGCATTGGAGCTGACGGAGAAGACCCTTTCGCTGCTGTCCCAGAACACCGCGACCCGGCCATCAGCGAACAAACGCTGTATGGGAAGATGGCGGAGATCTGTTTGGGTCTGGGAGAAAAGGATAAGGGCATCGAACTCCTCAAAAAGCACAACGCGGGCGGCCTGTACAACGCGAAGATCGGTCATACGCTGGCCGCATGCGAACGCATGGAGGAGGCGGCCCGCGCATCCATGCAGGAAGCGAGGCGGTTGGCCGCGTTTTTCGACGCCGCCCCCAGCTACAACGAGAGCGACATCCGCTGTATCGGCCTGTTCGCCCTGATAAACGGCGAGGTGTCGGAGCGAGGGACCTTCGAAGACCTGATGGAGCGGAAGGGCTACTTCTAGTCCCTGTTCACCGTATCCCAACGCTGACGGAGGACATCTTTGACAGACGGCAGCAAAGCGCCGCATTGCAAATCACTGGAGCAAAAAACGGAGAGGGCTTTTCCCTCTCCGAATTGTATGTCCCTGCTGCGCAACAGCGCGGACAGAAGAATATGCTGCCAACGCTGCGCACGGGCGGCTGTGTTTGCCTGTGGATCAATCCTCGTCTTTCTTGTCGGCGATGCTAATCTCAATGGGCTCGTTGCAATTGGGGCAAATGAGTCCGTCGGGATTGTCCAGCATATCCTCGTCGAAGTAGATGGTCTCGCCGCAGCTGGGGCAGACGACCTCAAAGAAATCGTCGTCCTCCTCATCCTCACCCTCGTCCTCGTCGTCTTCGCCGTAGAGGATCTCGTCGTACTCATCCATATCGTCGTAGATCTCATCGATGGAATTGTTGATTTCCTCAATGGCGTCGTCGTGATCGCTCAGCTCTTCTGCGATGGTATCCAAGGCGTCGATGATGGCGTTGAACAGCTTCTTCTGCTTGGCGTCCTCGATCTCCAGACCTTCCATGAGGCCGTCCAGATACGCGACTTTTTCCGAAATTCGGCTCATATGCTCCTCCTTGATCCTATTGCTCTTACTATGGCTTAGATGCGCTCCATGTATTCGCCGGTACGGGTGTCCACACGGATCTTGTCGCCCTGGTTCACGAACAGAGGCACGGCGATGTGATAGCCGGTCTCCAGCACGGCGGGCTTGGTGGTGCCGGTGGCGGTGTCTCCCTTGAAGCCGGGCTCGGTGTCAGTGACCTCCAGGACCACGAAGTTGGGGGCCTGCACGGCGAAGGGTGAACCCTTGTAGGAACGAACGGTGACCGTATCGTTCTCCTTGATGAAGTCGATGGCATCCTCCACCTGCTCATGGTTCAGAGGAATGAGATCGAAGGTCTCGCTGTCCATGAAGTAATAGAGATCGCCATCGGAGTAGGAATAGGTCATCTCCTTGGTCTCGATGCGAGCTTCGGGGTACTTGTCCGTGGGGCTGAAAGTGCGCTCCAATACCGCGCCGGTCATCGCATTCTTGAGGCGGGTGCGGACGAAGGCCGCGCCCTTACCGGGCTTCACATGCTGGAAATCCACAACAGCCCAAACATTGCCGTCGATCTCAACCGTGGTGCCTTTACGAAAATCGCCTGCCATTACCATAATTGTCTTTTCCTCCCTATTGTTTCTGGTTTGGTTATGTATGTTGTATGGTCAATCCACGCTGAGAAGCTCTTTCGTAGAGCTGACCAGGTCGATCTTTCCCGTTTCGGTGACGACGCAACAATCCTCGATGCGTACGCCAAGCTTCCCTTCGATGTAAATGCCCGGCTCCACCGTGATGGTCATACCCGGCTCCAATGTCCATTCGCTGGCGGTGGAAGCGTAGGGCGCTTCATGGATCATAAGGCCGAATCCATGGCCCAGGCTGTGGCCAAAGCATTCCCCGTAGCCCTGGAACGCGATGTAGTCTCTGGCGACAGCGTCTAACGCTTTGCCCGTGACACCGCCCTTGAGCGCGTCCAACGCCTTCTGTTGCGCGGTGCGGACGATGTCATAGATCTTTCTCGAGAAGTCGTCCACTTTCCCCACAGCGAAGGTCCGGGTCATGTCGCTATGATAGCCGTTGTAGACGCAGCCGAAGTCGAGCACCACCAGATCGCCCTTCTGAAGCCGTCGCTCCCCGGGAATGGCGTGGCACATAGCCCCATTGGGGCCGGAGCCCACGATGGTATCGAAGGAGGGGCATTCGCTCCCCAACCTGGCGTGGATGTAGTCCAGCTCCGCCGCCACTTCCTTCTCCGTCATGCCGCTGCCAATGCGACTGAGGAGGGTTTTGAATCCCTCATCCGCCATGTTCTGGGCCCGTTGCAGATCGGCGATCTCATCCGCTGTCTTGATGAGACGGGGCTTGTTCATCTCATCGGAGAAGGGAACAAACTCAAAGTCCAGCGCCTTGTACCGCTCGAAAGTGTCCACGGTCATGGTCCTGTCCTCAAAGGCCACCCGCTTGCAGCCGTCCGCCTTGAACAGCCTGTCCACCGAGGGAAGCAGCGCCCCCCGGCCAACCTCCACCACCTCAAAATCCGGGCTTTGTTCCCGGGCCTGGATGGTGTACCGAAAATCCGTCAGGAGCGAGGCGCTCTTCATGGTGACGACCAGAGCCGCCTCGTCGCTGGTGAAGCCGGAATAGTATCGGATGGTAGTGAGACCGGTGATCAACGCGCCATCCAGACGATTCTCCTCCATGAGCTTCCGCAGCTTTTCCACACGTTCTTTCATGATATGAATATTTTCCTCCTCGTTACGCCCTACCCAATAAGTCATTATATTATAGCATGACGTTCTCTATATCACAAGTCTTTTTTTCCAAGGCCGGCGTCGGCTTCCTCCTCTGTCTCCGAAAGCGCCATCCGCAATTTCAGGATCGCCTTCTTCTCCAATCGAGAAATATAGGATCGTGAAATGCCGATCCGGTCCGCCACTTGCTGCTGCGTGAGAGGCGCCGCCCCATCCATACCATAGCGCAGAGACAGGACAAGCTTCTCCCGAGGTTTCAGCGTACGGTCCATAAAGGCCCGCAGTCTTTTCCCTTCAAGGCGTTTCCTGACCTCTTCGAAGATCTCCTCTGCATCCGTTCCCACCAGATCCAGCACGGTCCTCTCGTTCCCCTCCCTGTCCTGGCCCATCGGCTCATCCATGGAAACCTCCCCCACCAGCTTCTTCTCTGTTCTCAGACTCATACGTATCTCGTTTTCGATACATCTTGAAGCGTAGCCCGACAGGCTCCCCTTATCCGGTGAGAAGGTGTCCACCGCCTTGATGAGGCCGATGGTTCCGATGGAAATGAGGTCATCCAGCTCCCGCCGCCTGGACAGCCTCCCCCGGGCGGCGTATTTGCCCGCGATATGGGCGCAGAGCCTGAGGTTATGGAGGATCAGCCGGTCCCGGGCCTCCTCGCTGCCCGCCCGCAGTTCCTCCAGCGTCTGCCTCTCCTCCGCCGAGGACAGGGGTTTGGGGAAGGACGCGCTCTTGACGTACCCAACGAAGAAGAGTCCCCGCAACAGGGTCAATAACAGCCACAGCATAGGCCCACCTCCTTACGGAGGAACCTATGCTGAATATCGACAGGATATGTCACGACGCCAGCGCTACTCTACATCAACAGCATGTTTAGTTTAAAACAATAGATTGATCATTGCTTTTGAGACGATCATTCGATACACTGAAGGCACACCGGTGAACACAGATAGAGGAGAAATGATATGATACAATTGGGTGAAAGGATAAAGGAATTACGTCGACGGGACGGAAGGACCCAGGAGGCTCTGGCCAACGCCCTGGGCGTTACTCCTCAAGCCGTCTCTCGCTGGGAGAAGGGGATCTGTTATCCCGACATGAGCATGATCCCTTCCATCGCCAACTATTTAGGCGTATCCATCGATGAACTCTTCGGATACGACAACGAACGCTCAAAGAAGATCGATGCTCTTGCTGAGCGCATCCGGACCATGATTGCTGAAAACAACGGAGTGGATGTGAGCATGGACGATTGCATCACCCTGGCACGGGAAGCGCTGATCGAATTCCCCGGAAACGAGAAGCTCGGCCTGGCCCTTGCCTCCGCCCTCTACACGGCTGGATACGTACGTCGGGGCGAGCAGCATCTCGTTGACGCTGACGGCTACGGCGTATATGACACGGCGAGGCACAGGACTTATCCCGAATGGCAGGAAGCCGTCAGGCTCTACGAAAAGCTGCTGCCGGGGCTGACGGACGGCAGACTTCGACGGCAGGCGGTGCTGGAACTCTCTCAGCTGTACAAGAACCTGGGCGAAGGCGAAAAGGCCCTGGCGCTCGCCGAGGACGCGCCCGACCTGTATGGCTCCGGTCCCTTCCTGAGGATCAACGCCTACGACGGTCGGGAGGCCGTTGCCGCCTGCGGGGAAGCGCTGCTGGAGACGGTGCGCTGCAGCGGGGAGCTGATGGTGCGCATCCTGCTGAACGATCAGACGATCCCGGCGGGAACGGCGGCCATGCTGTTGCAAAACGTGGCGGAACTGTTCCGTCTGGTGTGTACGGACGGCGACTACGGCCCCAACCACGGGTTCCTCGCCTGCATCCACATGCTCCGCGCCTACTATCTGTGGCTCGATCACGCCCCGGAGGAAGCCTTTTCCGCCTTGGACAAAGCCCTAAAGCATGCCGAAGGGGCTGATAGTGTCCCTGAACCCTATGCTTCGCCCCTGCTCCGTCACGTCAAGCGATCCGCTGAGCCCGTCCCCGCCGAGAAACATTTTCGTGCGGAGCTTCCAGACCTATGGCCCTGGTGGGATGTGCCGGAGCGGGAAAAAATCAAAGCCGAAATGTCCGCCGATCCCCGCTGGCAGACGTGGGTGGAACAGTCGCAGCGATGAACCGAAGAGCAGAAAAGAGGCAGGGACGGTCCCTGCCTCTTCCGTTGTGACGCTTATTCCCAGAAGGGCGAATACTTCACGACGTTTCGCCGATGCTCTTCATAGGTCCGGCTGAACACCAGCCGATTGGTCTGCTTGGGATTCATGTTGCAGAAGTAGAGATACCCTTCGCTCACGTACTCCTCCTCGGGATAGAGAGCCGCCTGAATGGCCGCCCGGCCCGGGTTGCAGATGGGACCCACGGGCAATCCTTTGTTCCGATAGGTGTTGTAGGGGGACACAGTGGCCATCTCCGGCTCCGTGAAGGTGTACTTTTTTATCCCCAACGTGTAGGACAGGGTGGCGCAGGACTCCAGCGGCATACCTCGCCGGAGCCGGTTGTGGAACACTGCCGATACACGAGCAAAGTCTTCTGCCGCGGCGGCTTCCCTTTCGATCATGGACGCCAGGGTCACGACCTGATCCGTGGTCATGTTCAGGGTCTTGGCCCGTTCCGCATCCTCCTCGGTGAAGACCACCGCAAACCGATTCAGCATCTTTTTCAGTATATCGGCCACTTCAGCGTCCTCATAGACCTCATAGGTGTCCGGAAACAGGTATCCCTCCAGAGCGTAGCGCCGATCGGATGCGTTGAGCAACTGATCAAGGTACCCCACGGAAAGCATGGTCCCATCCTTGCATAGAGCCAAAAACGCCTCCTGATCCTCTACGATGCCCGCCTCGAAGAGGGCCATTGCGATCTCCTCGGCGGTGTATCCCTCGGGGATGGTGAATCGGGTGACGCGCCGCGCTTCGTTGCCGGTGCAGAGGATGTTCACGATCTCCGGAATAGTCATGTTCCGAGACAAGACGTAGGTGCCGGCCTTCAGGGCGTTGGCCCGGCCTGTGAAATCCACGTATACCTTAAAGGAGGCGGTGCTGACGATGAGGCCCTGCTCATCCTGCCCCCGGACATTATACAGTATGGAGGCGATCCGGGAAGCGGAGGAACCTGCGGGGATCACCACCTGTATGGGTGTGTTGTCCTCCGGATCCACCGGGTAAACGAAGTGGCTCAGCACGTAGCGTATGGCTCCGATCATGGCGATGGCCACGAGGGCGACGCTGAGCAGGGTCGCCGCGAATGGTCTGAGTATCCGCCAAATCTTTTCCCGGCGTGCCGTGACCGGGTCCTTCCATTGCGTCATGCTATTTCCCCCAATCGGAAAAGTCTACGCCAACGCCGCGGGCGATGGTGTCGTAGGTGTTCGTGAGCAGTCGGTTCAAAGAGTATTCCGCCAAAAGAAACTCTGCCGCATCCGGGGAAAACTGCAGCAACTCGGCAAGCTTTTTCAGCTCCTCTTCTTCAGGCCCGCCCTCGCTCCCGGCCAGGCGTCGAGCCTGGACCGTCATCTGCAAACGGTGGAAGCGCTTCAAAAGCGCCGCGGTCTGCTGGTCCGCCAAAGCCTTCTCCTTGGCCGTCACGTAAGCTCCGTATTCCCTGGTTTGGCGTATCTGGGCCACCAGCTCCCGAACCAAGGTCTCAATCATGGGATTCTCCCTCGATGACGATGGGAATGATGAGGGGCGTGCGCTTGGTCTTGCTCTTGAAGAACGACTTGAGCCGACTTTTGACAGCGGTTTTGATGTCCCCATAATTCTCTTTCCCCTCCGCCTCAAAGCGCCGGACCTCCGGCGCCACGGCTTCGGTCGCTTCCGCCATCAGGTCCTCGGCGTCCTTCATATACACAAATCCGCGGCTTATCATCTCCACCGGCGCGATCTGACGTCCTGTCTCCTTATCCACGGTGATGACCGCCACCACCAGGCCCTGGCTGGATAACTCCCGTCGGTCCCGTATGACTGCGTCCTCGATGCTCTTGCTGCCGTCCACCATGACGGCGCCGGAGGGTACTTCACCGGCTTTCGAGGCGGACTTCTTGGTAAAAGACACCACCTCGCCGATGTTCAGCACAAAGATGTTTTCCTCCGGCATCCCCATATCCAGGGCCAGGCGGCCGTGGGTCATAAGATGCCGCAGCTCGCCGTGGACGGGAATGAAGAACTTAGGCTTGGCAATATGCAGCATGAGCTTCAGCTCCTCTCGACAGGCGTGGCCGGACACATGCACATCCGCCATGCGGTCGTAGACCACGTAGGCACCCTTCTCAAAGAGACCGTCGATGACCCGGCCTACGCCCACCTCGTTGCCGGGAATGGCAGAGGCGGAGATGATGACCGTATCGCCGAAACCGATATTGATCTTATGAGAGGCGTTGGCCATGCGGTACAGGCCACTCATAGGTTCTCCCTGGCTGCCGGTAGTGATGATGCAGACCTTGTCGTCGTCATATTTGCTAAGGTCGTCCACCTTCACGATCCGCTCCTGAGGAATGTGCATATAGCCCAGGTTCTGGGCGTAAGTGACGATCTGCTCCATGCTCTTGCCCGCGAAGCAGATGACGCGGTCATGCTCAATGGCCACGTCGGCCACCTGTTGGAGCCGATACACGTTGCTGGCGAAGGAGGCCACGATGATGCGGCCCTTGGCCAAATCGAAATAATGCTCGAAGGTCTTTCCGATCTCCCGTTCCGACTGGGTGTACCCTGCCCGCTCCACGTTGGTGGAATCTGACAGGAGGCAAAGGACGCCCTTGCTGCCATAATAAGCCAGTCGGTTGATGTCGATAGGCTGGCCGTCTAGGGGCGTCAAGTCGATCTTGAAATCGCCGGTGTGAAGGATGACGCCCAGGGGCGTGCTGATGGCCAGGGCTACCGCCCCGGGGATGGAGTGGCTGGTCTTGATGAACTCAATTTTGAAGCATCCCAGCCCCACCGTGTCCCCCGGCTTTACTACGATCAAATCCCCGGAAACGTGCATCTCCTGGAGCTTATGCTCCATGATCGCTACGGTTATATCCGTTCCGTAGACGGGAACAGCAAACTTCTGCAGGGCATAGGGCACGGCGCCAATGTGATCCTCATGGCCGTGAGTGATGACGAAGCCCCGCAGCTTCTCCCGGTTTTCCTCCAAATATGTCATGTCCGGGATCACCACGTCGATGCCCGGCATATCGTCATCAGGGAACGCCAGGCCGCAGTCGATGACAATGATGTCCTCTCCATACTCCAGGAGGGTCATATTCTTTCCGATCTCGCCCAAGCCCCCCAAGGGGATGAGCTTTAGTTTGGTTTCTTTCTTTCGCATATATCTTCCTATGTAGTATTGGCTCCTCTCGGATGAAAGGAGCCTTGTTCGTTCCTTTTATGATTCGATGGCTGGGGAAAGCAACTCCTTTTTCTCCCGAACGGTCTCGAGGGCTCGCTCCGACAGGAACAGGTTCTTTTGCTGCTTCCCCTTGAAACGCTTCCCGGCGGGGGCCATGATGCCGAAGGTCACGTTCATGGGCTGGAAGTCGTGGCCTACGTACTCGGACACGTAGTGGCCGAGAGCCCCGATGGCGGTTCGATCCGTGAAGTCTACAGGGGTCTTGCCCATAAGCTTTTCATGGAGGGCCAGAGCAGCCATAAGCCCGCTAGACGCGCTCTCCACGTACCCTTCCACGCCAGTCATTTGACCAGCAAAGAACAGCAGAGGGTCGGCCTTCCAGGAGTAGTCCCAGTTCAAAAGACCCGGAGATGGCAGAAAGCTGTTTCGGTGCATGACTCCATAGCGTACGAATTCCGCATGCTCAAGGCCCGGGATCAGGCCGAAGACCCGCTTCTGCTCGGAAAACTTCAGGTTGGTCTGGAAGCCCACGATGTTGTAGAGGCGGCCGTCCCTATCGTCCTGCCTAAGCTGGACCACGGCAAAGGGCATCCGGCCGTTCACCTCCAACCCCACGGGCTTCAAGGGGCCGTAGGCCAGGGTCATCTCGCCACGCTTGGCCATGATCTCCACAGGCATGCATCCTTCAAAGACCCGAGGGGTCTCAAAGCTGTGAAGCTCAGCGGTTTCCGCCTCAATAAGGGCGTGATAGAAGGCGAAATACTCCTCCTTATCCATGGGGCAATTGAGATAATCCTCCCCCCGGCCATAGCGGGAGGCGGCGAAGACCTTGGAATAATCCAGGCTCTCCTTGGTTACGATAGGCGCTGCCGCATCGTAGAAGTGGAGGGGCTGGCCCACCAGCTCAGAGATGCGCTCGTAGAGGGTGCCGGAGGTCAAAGGGCCCGTGGCGATGACGCAGGGAGACTCGGGAATGTCCGTGACCTCCCCGGGGACGTAGGTGAGGTTATTTAGGTCCAGGAGTTTCTTCGTCACCAGTTCGGTGAACCCCTCCCGATCCACGGCCAGGGCGCCGCCCGCGGGGACCCGCGTCTCGTCGGCGCAGGCGAGGATCAGGGAATCCAGCGCCCGAAGCTCTTCCTTCAGAAGGCCGACGGCGTTTTCCAATCTATCCGAACGGAGGGAGTTGGAACAGACCAGCTCCGCGAAGGTATCCCGTTGATGGGCCGGGGACCGCTTCTCCGGCTTCATCTCCCGCAATGTGACATGGTGCCCCCGACGGCAGAGCTGCCAGGCAGCCTCCGCCCCGGCGAGACCCGCCCCCACTACGGTGATGTTTGCCATGTTTTACTCCTTTTCCTTCTCTTTCTTCCCCCGCTGGATATACCCGCAGTTGCGATCGCCGCAGGCAATGAAGGGGCCGTTCTGCCCCATGCGCTGAAGCAGGATGCCGCCGCACTTGGGGCACTTGCCAGGCACCGGCTTGTCCCAACTCACAAAATCGCAGTTGGGGTAGTTGGCGCAACCGTAAAAAACCTTGCCTTTTTTGGTATGGCGCTTGAGGATATCGCCGCCACATTTGGGGCATTGGACATCCAGCTTCTCCACCAGGGGCTTGGTGTTCCGGCACTCGGGGAAATTGGGACAGGCCAAAAACTTGCCGAAACGGCCGGTCTTGATGACCATCATGGCCCCGCACTTGTCGCAGGGCACATCAGACACGGGGTCGGGCAGCTTCACCTTGTCGATGTTGGCGCCGGCGGCCTCCAGATCCTTCTCGAAAGGACCATAGAAATCAGAGACCACTTGCTGCCAGGGGACCTCCCCCTCCTCCACCTTGTCCAGCTTCTCCTCCATGCCGGCGGTAAAGGCCACGTCCACGATACCCTTAAAGTTGTCCTTCATGAGTCGGGTCACCACGAATCCCAGCTCCGTGGGCTGCAGCGTCTTCTTCTCACGGAACACATAGCCCCGGTCCACAATGGTGGATATGGTAGGCGCGTAGGTGGAGGGACGGCCGATGCCCTTCTCCTCCAGCGTCTTCACCAAGGTGGCTTCGGTATATCGGGCGGGGGGCTGGGTGAACTTCTGCTCAGGGACGATGGTCTTGGGCGTGAAACTGTCTCCCTCACGGATAGGCGGCAGCTGGACCTCCTTCTCCCCCTGATCGTCGCGCCCCTCGGTATAGATCACGGTGAAACCGGCAAACAGGGTCCGGACGCCGGCGGATTTGAAGGTGACTCCATTCACGTCAAAGGCGGCAATGGTGGTCTCCAGCACCGCTTCGCTCATCTGACTGGATAAAAACCGCTCGTATATAAGTTTGTAAAGCTTATACTGATCCGCCGACAGACTCGCTTTCAGATCCTTGGGGCTGTTCTTCAGATCCGTGGGGCGTATGGCCTCGTGGGCATCCTGGGCGTTGCTGCGCCCCCGGTATACGTTGGGCTGAGCGGGGACATACTCCTTGCCGTAATTGGCCTCGATATATGCCAAGGCGGCCGCCTGGGCTTCCTTGCTGATGCGGACGGAGTCGGTGCGGATGTAGGAGATAAGGCCCACCGGGCCCTTTTTGCCGATATCCACGCCCTCATAGAGCTGCTGGGCCACCTGCATGGTCCGCTTGGCGGTGAAGTTGAGCTTCCGGGACGCCTCCTGCTGCAGGCTGGACGTGGTGAAGGGCGGCGCCGCGTGGCGCTTTTTCTCGCCGGTCTTCACGTCCACGGTGACAAAGTCCCTGCCATCGATCCGCTGCAGGATCCGGTTGGTCTCCGCTTCCGTATGCAGCTCCTTCACGTCGCCCCAGTTGGTGAACTTCGCCTCGAAGGTTTTCTTTCCCTGAAGCTGAGCCGTGATGGTCCAGTACTCCTTGGGAACGAATTCGTTGATCTCCTCCTCCCGGTCGCAGATGATCCGGGTGGCCACGGACTGGACCCGTCCGGCGGACAGGCCCTTCCTCACCTTGACCCAGAGGATGGGACTGATCTTATAGCCCACCAGGCGATCCAAGACGCGCCTGGCCTGTTGCGCGTCTACCAGATCCATGTTGATTGGTCGGGCTTTCTTGAAGGAGCCTTTGACGGCGGCGGAAGTGATCTCGTTGAACTCGATCCGGCACTTGCTCTTCTCATCCAGCTTCAGCACCTCGGCAAGATGCCAGCTGATGGCTTCGCCCTCCCGATCAGGGTCGGTGGCGAGATACACTTTATCGGCCTTCTTCGCTTCCTTGCGGATGGTCTCCAAAACATCCTTGCGGCCCCGGAGAGCGATGTACTTGGGTTCGAAGCCGTGCTCCACATCCACGCCTAGCTGGGATTTGGGCAAATCCCGGATGTGTCCCTGGCTGGCCACCACCTTATATTTGCTGCCCAAAAACTTTTCTATGGTCTTCGCCTTGGCGGGCGACTCCACGATCACCAATGATTCGGCCATGGTTTCTTCCTTCTTTTAGTACACGATAGTTGTCTGCAGGGGATCCAGCGCGTAGACGCTCCCCGGCAGTTGCTTTATTATTCCCGAAAAAGTCAATCCTGTCAAGGTGGGAATCAGCTCCTCCACTCCACCGCCGCAGCTTTCCAGCAGCTCATCTTCGTTTTTCTCACCGGTTTCGAGAGCTTTCACCACCTTCTGCTCCAAGGGGTTCAGATCCGAAAAAGCCATGGAAGAAGTCTCTTCCCCAAACCCGCCCTCGCCAAACTCCTCCAGGATGTCGGATATGGAGGTTACGGCTTTTGCTTCTCCCCGGCGGATCATGGCGTTGGTCCCGGCGCTCATCAAATCTGTGATCCGCCCCGGGATGGCAAACACCTCTCTGCCTTGTTCAAGAGCCAGCCGAGCTGTTATGGATGCACCGCTTCTCTCCCCCGCTTCCACCACCAACACACCCAAGGAAAGGCCGCTGATGATCCGGTTGCGGAAGGGGAAGTTTTGGGGCAGGGCCGGCGTCTTGGGCAGAAACTCCGTCACAAGGCAGCCTCGCTCGATGATAGCCCCATAGAGCTTCTCGTTGCCCTTGGGATAGACCACGTCGATGCCGCAGCCCAGAACCGCCACGGTGGGATCCGGTGCGCCTTCCACACTAAGCGCGCCCAAAGCAGCGTAACCATCGATGCCGGTGGCTAGGCCGGACACAACGGTGCCGCCCGCCTTCACCAGTTCCTTGCCAAACTTCTTGGCTACCTCCTTGCCATAATCCGTACAACGGCGGGTGCCCACGATGGCGATGGGCAGTTGCAAATCTGTGTTGAGAGCGCCTTTGTAAAAAAGCACGGTGGGTGGATCGTGGATCTCAGCCAGAAGCGTGGGATAGAGATAGCTGGAGGAAGTGACCACGTTCACCCCGTTCTTATCGAGCCAGCGAATGTATCGGTCCATAAATCCGTCAGCCGCCGCCTCCTTAAGACGCGCTCTGCTCTCCTCGGAGAGCATGGAAAGACGCTCCATGCGCCCCTTCCGCACGTCTTCCCAGGTTTCCTCCAGATAATAGTATTCTTCTCGCACGGCAGAAAACTGCCGATACCTGGTGCCTGTTGCATAGTGGAGCCAGAGTTCCAATCGGTCGTTGGCGTCTATCATAAATCACCCTCCCCCAGGATGGACAGACTTCTATAGCGGATGGCTTCACTCAGATGCTTTTCCTGAATGTCGGTAGATCCATCCAGATCCGCTATGGTCCGAGCCACCTTCCTTAACCGCTGATAGGCTCGGGCGGACAAGTTCATGCGCCGGAACGCCTTCTCCATCATGGCCTGACAGCCGCTGTTCAAGGGGCAGAAGGCGTCGATCTGCTGAATGCTCATACGGGCGTTGGTGCAGGTGCTATCCTTGCCAAAGCGTTCCCGCTGCCGCTCCCTGGCGGTAGTGACCCGCTGGCGGATACTGGCGGAAGGTTCCCCTTTGCCCTTCCCGCTCAGATCTTCAAAGGGCACGTCATTCATCTCTATAAACATATCGATCCTGTCCAGCAACGGCCCCGATATGCGACGAGCGTACCGCTGGATCTGACTGGACGTGCAGGTGCAGGCTTTGGTCCTGGAGCCCCGATTGCCGCAGGGACAAGGATTCATTGCCGCCACCAGCATAAAAGAGGCGGGATAGGTGCAGCTGACTTTGGTCCTGGATACAGTCACGACCCCGTCCTCCAAGGGCTGTCGCAAACTCTCCAGCACATCCCGGTGAAACTCCGGAAACTCATCCAGAAACAGAACGCCCATATGAGCTAAACTGATCTCGCCGGGCATAGCGTTGGCTCCCCCGCCGGTGATGGCCGCCGCAGAGGCTCCGTGATGGGGCGACCGAAAAGGCCGGGCGGTCACCAGGCCCCGATAGCCCGCTACGGAATGGATCTTGGTCACCTCCATACATTCCGCCAACGTCATGGGCGGCAGGATGGAGGGCAAAGCTCGGGCCAGCATGGTCTTTCCAGAACCGGGCGTGCCGGAAAGAAGCAGATTGTGGCCCCCTGCCGCAGCGATCTCCGCAGCTCTTTTGGCGGCCGCCTGTCCCTTGATATCGGCAAAATCCCAGGGATACGGCGCTTCCTCGGGCACGAATATGGTACGAGGCGCAGGTTCCATGCCGCCCTCCCCCTGGAGGAAAGCGACGAGCTGCTTCAGGTTGTCCACAGGGAAGATCCTGACCCCATCCACGCAGGCGGCTTCGGACGCGTTCTCCTTGGGTATAAAGAATACCGATTCTCCCGCCGCCCGTGCACTGATGACCATGGGCAAGACCCCGTTGACGCCGCGCACTTCGCCGTTGAGCGCCAGCTCTCCCAGATACACGGCCCGCACAAGCGGCGCCGATTTCAGGATCCCCTCAGCGGAAAGGAGCGCCAAGGCGATGGGCAGATCATAGATGCTGCCCTCCTTGCGCACATCAGCGGGAGCCAGGCTCACCGTCACATGGAGGCCTCCTGGAAAATCGAAGCCCGAATTTTTCATGGCGGAACGAACCCGTTCCTTGGACTCCTTGACGGCGGCGTCAGGCAAACCAACCGTCTCATAGGCATTGGTACCGCCGGAGATATATGCCTCCACCTTCACAGGGAAGCCGCTCAAACCTGTCAGACCGAAGCTGTTGACCTGGGATAGCATAGCGCCTCCTTATCAAACCCAACCGTAGTACAAAATCGACGCTGGGAGCACGTTCTCCAGGAATCCAGCGTAGCCATAGCTGGTGGGCATACCGGAGATGGCGGGATAAAGCAGGATGAAATACACCACCGCAAGGCCCAGCCACGCCCACTTGATCCAATGTATCTTCCGGTTTTCCTGTTCCATGAGGAAGAACAGATACACCGTGGATAGCAGGATGAAGGGCACCGTGGCGAAGAAGTGATAGAGGAACACGCACCGAGTCACCAGCACCCAGGGCAGATAGTTGGCTGCCACGCCCACAAACAGGATGGAATGGACTGGGTTGCGCTTCACCTTCCCCAACACCCACTCAAGGAACAGGCACACAGCTCCCACGGCGCTGATCCACCACACGGCGGGGTTGCCCGTGCTGGCGATGTTGGAAATCTTGTGCCCGTCGCCGGCCACGTAGAACCAGACGCTCTTGAAGGTGAAGGGCCACTGATACCACATGCTCTGACACATATGGGTGGCAGTGAGCTGGCTGTGGTAGTTGTACATATCCTTCTGGTTCTTGAGCAGGGTATCCCACATATCCGTGAGGCCGTAGCCGGGCCGGATGGACGCTTCATACCGGTAATAGGGGAAATAGGAGATGAAGTAGATGAGGCCAGGCACCAGCAAAAACCACAGGCAGCACCAGAAGCCCGTCATGATGAACCTTTGCCAGAACAGGCGACGTCTCCCTGCTGCTTCCTGGTCATGACCCTTGTAAGCCTCGAACATGGCTGAGAACAGATGATAGAACAGCACTACGGCCAAGCCCGCCCCGGCGTAGCAGCCGATCCACTTGCTGGCGCACCCTAAGCCAAAGGAGACACCCGAAAGTGCAAGGGGCCACAGCTTTTCCAAAAGCGGCGCAGTGAAGAAGTCTCGGCGCACGTACTCGTACATGAAGAAGAACATGAGCAGGATGAAAAACACCCCATACACGTCGATGGTGGCGATGCGGGTCTGGGTGAAGTGCATGCAGTCGAAGGCCCACAGCCCCGCCGTGATGAACGCAAAATCCGTGCGCTTAAAGATTCGCTTTGCAAACACATACATGAGGGGGATCATCCCCACACCGAACAGGGTGCCCATGATCCGCCAGCCGAACGGCTTCATACCGAAGATCAGGATGCCCAGGGCGATGATGAGCTTGCCGAGAGGCGGATGTGTCCACTCATAGATGGGCAGGTTGTGGATGTTCTCATAGGCCGTGCGGGCGTGGTAGATCTCATCGAAGATCATGCCGTTGAAGTAGCTGGGCTCGTCCGGCACCGTGTCCTGCTCGTCCACCAGGTTTTTAGCATCCTCGTCCAGGGGCCGCACGGGCAGCAGTTCGCCGCTGCTGAAGAAGGCGATCTCGTTCAGGGCCACGGGCTGATCCTCCACCGTAAGCTGAATCGACTGGGTGGTGAAACTCATATCCTTCTCCTGCCATTCGAACATATCCCCCTGTTCCTGGGTATAGGTTTCCTCTGTGCCGTCGTCGGCAGTGATGCGAAGAGTCCCCTGAGCGATATTGCCATTGAACCAAATCTCGTCTATGTCCACCACCCCGTCAAAGACCATGGTGCAGCTATCGCCAACGGCGCCGTGGTAAACGCTCGTGGGGAAAGACAGCGTGCCCAGATTCAACAGGGCGATGAGCGCATAGACCAGGGTCAGGGTCGTCAGCAGGATCCTGTCCAGCTTCAAGAGCCTGTCGCTTTGACCCTTCTCAAAGAGGCTCAGTATTTCAAACTTACGGGAGGTGTTTTGACTCATTTCTTCAAGCCCTCCTCAATAAAGGTATACAGAGCCGTCCGTTCCGTGTTTTTCTCCCGACACAGCATATCGCCCAGCTTCGCCTTCAGGTCATGGATCATATCCACGGTCACATAGCAGAAGTACAGGCACACGATCACTTCCGTTCCGGCCCAGAAACGCAGCACCGTGTTGTGCTCCCGACCGCCGCGGATCACATCGATGGCCCCGCTGCTCACCACGTACTGTGCCATCATCTCGTTGAGGAAAGTCGTCACAGTGAACAGCAGTGCGATCAGCAGCAGCCGACGATCCTTATAGTAGGCATAGGCAAAGAGCAGCATCACCAGGACGGGTATCACATATCGCTCGTGCATGTAGTGACCGAAGGTGAATATCAGGGCCATCACCAGCGATGCCGCCAGGAAGAGGAAACCTCTGTCCTCATCCGATGGGCCCTGCTGCAGGGTCCCGCTTTGCCGGAGGCGCAAAACCAACATGAACCCAAAGAATATGGCCAGCAGGATGGCGATGGTCCCGAACTGCTTGAAGGTCAGGAGCTTGGGGAGGATGAACTCTCCGGACTGCTTCCAGTTGGCCCCGCACAAGGCGAAATAGTTGTAAGCTTCCACAGTGGCATAGTCATAATGAGCGGAAGCGGAAAGGAACCGATCCACAAACCACAGCAATCCCTCCTCGCCTTTGAAGGGCAAAGAGATGAGCAGGATGACGCCCAGAGCGCTGAGAGCCGCCAGGACGGTGTCCCTCAGATCCGCACCAGCTTCCTTTTCCTTCCAACGAACGAGGAACAGATGAGCGATAGCGTAGACCGGTCCAAACATCAGAGCCTGCCACTTTGTCATGACTGCGAGACCGAAGATCGCGCCGGAAAGGATACGGTTGACATCGACGCCTTTGTTAGAATTCCTGCGCAAAAGCAGCAGGAAGCTGATGATCAGCCATAAGGTCAGGATGGAGTCGATTTGTCCCCAGGCCCCCGTGAGAAACAGTAGCGCTGGATTCAGGAACACCAATCCACCCAGGATCAGGGCGCCGGAATTGTTGATCCGCTGTCTCCGAGCATAGTTCATGAGCAACAAACTCAACCCAAGATCTGCTCCTATGGCGGGAAGCATATACAGATAGATGCCCAATACGCTTCCTGTGTTTACGTTGAAAAGGTTCAAAACAGCGGAATACCCGCCCAGGAACAGCATGTATCCCGGAGGATAATCGTACCAATCATGTCCGGGAGCCCAGTAGAATCGTTTGGTGCCGTTGGAAGCGATGTCCTGGCCCCAACCGATGAAGCAGCTCATATCGGAATCATGCCCCTTGAACAAAGCGCAGAGGATCAGTCGGAGCAGCAGTCCGACCACCACGATGAAGACAAAGCCCCAATAGAACGCTTTATCGGGCAAGGTCTTGCCTGTCAGGAGCCGACGATTTCGATATACGCCGAAAATCAGCAGAACGCCCGCCAGCACCGCCGCCCAGACTATGATGGCAAAGAAGGATTTATAGTGCTCCTCGCCCCGAAAAGCGTCGTCGCTCTCCTCAGCGTCAGAACCGCCCCAGGACTCCAAAAGCTGGTAGCGCCCCTCCTCCGAATCGCCCAAGCGCAGGGATAGGTTTCGATACTGGGCTGTGCCTCGGCTGGCCTCGGAATAACCGCCCAAGCGCAACGCCAGGATAACTTCGGTCTGCCCCGGTTTGGTCTGAAAATACAGATTCGTCCTGGTGAAGCCATTGTCGCCCATAAGGCCTTCGGTGTAGACGCAGCTCTTATCCAGACTGTAGTTGTCAATGGACAGAGAAGCGCCGCGGCCCTCCGCCACGGCCACGGTGGCGATCTGCGCAGTAAGCACGTATTTGGTGGCATCCTGCACCGTGATCTTTTTACATAGTCTCAGATCGTTTGCAACAGGAGAAAACAGGGTGATCGTGCCGGTTTCGTCGCCATAGGCCTTGTATTGATTCTCATAAGAATCCACATACCAGCCCTCGGGCAGACTTCCTTGCTGGCTGGATAGATCGTAAGACACAACCGTCGATGTCCCGCCCCCACGATGCTTTTTGAAATAAACCCCCGCAACGATGATCACGGCCACAGCCAGCACCGCCACGATAGCGCTCAACGTTTTTTTCTGCACGCTCTATCCTCCGATCCCTTTTACAGGGATATATTTCCTCATATGTATGATACCACAAAGGCCCAACACTTTGCAATCCATTGTCAAAAAGGGTTCACATTGTACGTTGATTCGACCGATTTGTTTCATAGGAACAACAAAGCAGCACCTCCTCTCCACGGGAGAAGATGCCCGAAAGAGCCCGCAAAAGGACGCCTAAAACGCCCCAGGCAGATGGACGATGCGCAGAGGGTGGGTGTAGACCTCGATGACATCGAAGCGGGTGATAGTGTCCGGAGTGCCGTGAGATTTAAGATATCCCTGGGCGGCCCGGGTGAGGAAAAGCTGCTTCTGGGGCGTGACGGCATCCACGGGACGTCCGAAGGCAGTGGAGGAACGGGTCTTCACCTCTGCAAAGACGAGGATGCCCGTCCGTCGCTCCCGAGCCACGATGTCGATCTCATAGCGACCATAGTGCCAGTTGCGTTCCAATATGCGGCAGCCGTGAAAAAGGAGATACCAGGCGGCCAGCCGTTCTCCCCATTTCCCCGTATTCATGGGACAAAGTGACCGATGAAGCTGCGGCGGTGGATGGGACAGGGGCCGTATTTTCGGAGGGCGGCGATATGCTCCGCTGTGCCGTAGCCCTTGTTCCGGGCGAAGCCGTATTGGGGGTAGAGGGCGTCCTGCTCGATCATGTATCGGTCCCGGGCCACCTTGGCCAGGATGGACGCCGCGCCGATGGAATAGGAAAGAGCGTCCCCGTGGATGAGCGGGTGCTGCCGGGCAGGGATGTCAAGCCCGCGAAGAGCGTCTATAAGCACGTCGGTCACAGGCATGCCGATCCGGGCGAACGCCTCTGCAAAGCCCTTCTTGGTGGCCTCTAAGATGTTGATCTCGTCGATGACCTCCGGCCCCACCCAGGCGGTGGCATGGGCCAGGGACGTGGCCAGGATCTGCTCATAGAGCATCTCCCGCCGCTTCTCGGAGAGCTTCTTGGAGTCGTTGACATAGGGCAGCAGTGGCTCCGGCGGCATGACCACACAGCCCACCACCACGGGTCCGGCCAGGGGCCCTCGGCCCACCTCGTCCATGCCGGCCAGGATAACGTCGGACTGATCCCAGTAGGTCCTGTCTATTTTGGAAAGCTCGCTGAGCCGAAGCAACTCCTTTTCGCTGATCTTCATGCCCTATACCTCCGGCACGCTGTCCAGGGTGACCCGAGCGATCTTTCCGCCCCGGAATTCATCGAGGACGATGCGGGCCGCCCGCTCTGTGTCTAAAACGCCGCCGGGCAGGAGGAAGCCTCGGCTTTTGGCCACCGTCTCCAGCAACTCCCCATCGGGGGTGTCGGCGGTGGTCTTCTTATACCGCTCCGTGAGGGCCTGTGGTGCCAGCGCCCGCAACCTGGCCAGCAGCTTTTGGGCCAGCTCCTCTCCGTCCAAGATGTCGTCGTTGATGGAGCCCAGGAACGCCAACGACAGGGCCTTGTCCTGGTCCTCCAGCTTGGGCCAGAGGAGGCCCGGGCTGTCCATGAGTTCCATATAAGCATTGACCTTCACCCATTGCTTGCTGCGGGTGACACCAGGGGTATCGCCGGTCTTGGCTCGGTTTTCGCCGGCGATACGGTTGATGAAGGTGCTTTTGCCCACGTTGGGGATGCCCACCACCATGATGCGGACGGTCTTTTTGACCCCCTTCTCCTCCATGCGCTTCACCTTGTCAGCCACGGCTCGCTCCATGAGGGACACGGCCTGCTTCTTCCCTGCGGCGCCGGTGGAAACGATGGGCGCGGCCAGAAAGCCCTTGCCCTTGTAGTACTCCACGAACCGACGGGTCATGGCTTCGTCCGCAAGGTCTGCCTTGTTGAGCAGGATCAGTCGCGCCTTGTTGGCAAACAGAGCGTCGAAGTCCGGGTTCCGAGAGGCTTCCGGCGCCCGGGCGTCCACGATCTCCGCCACGGCATCCACCAATTTCAAGTTTTCCTGGAGCATCCTTTTAGCTTTCGCCATGTGCCCCGGGTACCATTGGATGGTCATTGTCTATCCTTTCAATAAACAAAAAAGCCCCGTTGACCGGGGCTCGTTGGTTCCTTATTTGGTGACGATGCGCTCGCGGATCTTGGCAGCCTTGCCGGAACGCTCGCGGAGGTAGTAGAGC
>JAEEGL014732548.1_pt1 | contig 24152 bp, 12 predicted proteins | sample 9134231 | NCBI WGS metagenome assembly JAEEGL01 (sample SAMN16246548, study PRJNA631951) | gut metagenome | biome: gut microbiome; feature: rumen; material: fiber-attached | host: Bos | place: Iran: Karaj | collected 2018-10
ACATGAGCGGATTGCTCTTGCCTTCTGCCATGGATTTTCTCCTAAAAAATCGTTTTTGTCTGAATATCGACGTCGTCGGACGTTCTGCAAACGTCTTAGAAAGTCGCTACGAAAGGAAATTACGCTCGCAAAGAAGGGAGGCGTAAACATTCCCTGAAGGTAAGACCATTCCTGTGAGATTTTAATTTGATTGATTCTATTTCGCAAGCGTTTCAACGTCTAAAAGCTAAACTTTTATACTTTTTTTCACTTTATAATTGCAAAAGCTAATGGAACGCGGGAAGCATTTCCGATGATAACGACAGGGAATTTTAGACGCGTTGCGTTTGCAGATTCTCCGAGATAAGGAAATAACTTAGACAAGGACGACTATTCCAACGATGCGATCTCGTAGTGGAGAGGCGCGCGTGGGTCGATCTTGTTTTGCGACGTCCGTTCACATACGTTGTGAAATTATGTCAAACGCTGAAAATACACGGATGGTAAAAAGAAGCGCTACGCGACGCAGTCTCATTTCTTGGACGGTAGGTCGGAGAATTGGAACGCTCTCGCTTGTCTTGATCGTCTTTTCGAGCGTTGCTGTTGCAGACGACGCTGAAAAATCTGAAAAAAGTTCAAACGACGCGTTGCAAACGTTCCGTCTAGAAGAAGACCAGGATGTTTCACGAGAAGTTTCGACCGAAGAAAGAGCGCCCCGATTCCTCGAGTCTGCGCTACGTAAAGTCGGACAATCCTTCGAAGAGAGAAAACACTCCGTTTATTCGCCCGAAAATTCAGAAACGCTGGACGACGGCAAAAGCGCGCCTGAAGAAGAAGCAGGATTACTTGCGAACGTCCGCCCTCGCCCCTTTAAGCGTGCAAGAGAACGTTTCTTAAAAGACGAACTTGACGGCAAGGAGCAATCAACGACAGCCCCTGAACCGCCCGTTACAGAGGCAATCAACCCAGAAGAAGACGAAAAAACGAACGTCGTAGTCCCAGCCACACCCCCAGTCATTACGCTTGTCAACGCCGAACTGCCCCCTCTTGATCCCACTGGCGCGCAAGCGGCGTCAGAGGAACTAGCGACTCGCGCCGAAGTCGCCGCGTTACGCGATGAAACCAAGGGACTCGCATGGAAAAAAGGCGAACTCAAAATTACTCCGTACGGTTTTCTGAATTTGTCCGTTTCGACCGACACTGAACGTGCCGTTCCAGGCGAGTATATTCTCTATTTACAGAACCCGGCCGTCGATTCTTCCTCCGACTTTGCTGTCGACGCCAGGACGTCGAGACTTGGTCTCAAAATTGAAGGTCCAAGAATCGAACAACTGGACGCCACGCTTGGCGGAGTTGCGGAATTCGATTTTCAAGGAGTCGTAAGCGGCTCAAAAAACAAGGGCGGAGTTCAACTTCGTCGCGCGTTCGCGGAACTCGTCGACGTGAGTCATGAACGTAGATTCCTCGCTGGTCAGGATTGGGAGATCATCTCGCCAGGAGCCCCGTTAATGCTGAACTACTTGCCCGGCGCGTTTGCCGGCAACATTCAGTATCGCCGCGCTCAACTTCGATTTGAGCAAGGGTGGACGTGCAGTTCCGATCTCCATTTTCTCGGTCAGATCGCCGTATGCGACAACGTCCTAGGAGATTATACGTCGACCGCGGGAGTAAGCCCCATGACTTCAGGGTGGCCTGTCCTAGAAGGACGCTTGGCGACTTCGCTTTTCAGTTGCTCACGCGACGGTTTGCCCATTACAGTCGGGGTCTCGGGACATATCGGCGAACAATACTACAAATTCTCGCCTATTGCCGGCGTTCCGCTTGCCGCGACTACGGAGCGCAAATCGATCAAGACGTGGTCGGCGAACGTCGATTACGACGTTCCCATCACAGAAACGTTAAAATTCCAGGGCGAATATTATTACGGTTCCGTTCTTAGTTCGTTCTGCGGCGCGATCAACCAAGGCGTAGACCTCTATCGTCGCGCAGGAATCGACGACCAGGGTTGGTGGGTCGGCGTGCGCAAAGACTGGAGCAAACAGTTCTGCACGAACGTCGGATATGGAGTCGACAAACCTAAAAAGGCCGATCTCGTTGGAACAAGCGTCGCGTCAAACGGATTGGCGTCAGCGCGAACGAAAAATGAAATTTATTTCATAAACTTTATTTACAACTGGTCTGCAAATTTCATGAACGGCATAGAGTTTAGCTATTGGCAAACGGGCTGGCAGACCAAGGACGTCACGAAAGCGGTTCCAACGGTAGTTTCGGAAGATACGGCCAAAGCGTTACGCGTAGAATTCGTTACGCGTCTTTCATTCTGAAGTAGTCTAACGTAGCTTTAGCTAAAGGGGGAACGGTTTCGTACGTTCCCCCTTTTTTTCTCCTCAAATATCGCTTTCAATTCCTAAAGATGCGTTTGAATACATAATCAACGGCGTTAAAATAACAGACTAGGCGTTCAGTCGCCAGGAGTTTGCAGGCAAAAATGAGCATCAGGAGAAATTATCATGCAACGCCGTTTTACTTTCTGTTTTAACGTCTTTTATATGTTGTCGCTCGTCGTAGGAACGACCGCGTTTTACGCGCATTTTTCCCCACTCAAAGTTGTAGCTGAAGAATTCGCTTCCCCTAAGGAAATACAGACAGAACCCGGAGCTTTCGAGAAAGCAGAAGCTCATATTCAGGGTGTTTGTTGCGATGAAGACGCTATTTACGCAACTTTTCTAAACTATATCTACAAACTTGATTGGTCTGGCAAGGTCTTGAAAAGCGTTCCCGCCGATTCGCATTCTGGCGATCCATGCTTAGCAAACGGCAAACTGTATGTCTCAATGTCGTCTAAAAATGGCTACGCGGTCTATGAGTATGACCTTGATCTCAATCTCCTACGCAAGATAAAATGCGAAAACGTGCCTGCTTGCGATGGAATCGCCTACTGGAACGACCAATTCTTCATCGGCGGCCCGTCTGGAGCCGAGGCGCATGAGATTAACCCTTTGAACGTTTTCGACAAAGACTTCAACTTAATAAGGCGCTACGAAATCAATTTTGGCGCGAAGACGTTCTACGGTCCGCAGTCGATCGCAGCTTGCCGTGACGCGATCCTTGTCGCATATTACACGGCGGAAAAAGATAAAAACGCGCCTAGAGCCGCCGTCATAACCCCCCAAGGAGAAGTCGTCGCGACGTCGACGCTGGACGGTTCAAACGGATGGTGCGAACTTCCGGAATCAATGCAACCCAATCCTGAGAAATTTACTCGTATCCTCGTTGCTCGAACCGACAAGTCCAAGGAAGGTCAAACAATCGCGCGGTTCATTTTCTTCGACTTTGACGGAGAAACGCTCAAGAACGCAACCGACGACGGTATATTGCGTTAAACCAACCATGAAACTTCATACGCTCTTCGCGGAAACGAGCGTCGCGATAGGAACAGTCGTCGAACGTTCAATTTCGTTGATCGAAGGTTGCGTCGAGAAGAGCCGCGTCGAGATTTGTGTCAAAACGAAAGCCTATTAACGTCCATGAAGCCGTCGACGTGTTTGCGTCCGTAGTTTTTGCGCGCGGTCTGTAGTAGGTAAAATACCAAACGACAGGGTAATTCTGGCACTTGTAGAGATACCGAAAAACAACGAGGTCAGAACCTATCGTCTTGACGCCAATCGGCTCATAGGAAACGTAAGCGCCAAAGTTTTGGTCAATAAGTCGGACGTCGTCGGTAAACTTCGTCTTGATCTTGTCGTTATCCGCAAGGGGCGTGTTCTTTAGAAAATCTTTAATCGCCTTGTCGGCTCCTTTGCTGGGATCCGACAAGTTTTCAAAAAAATTTCCTATCGATTCTCTAAGCGTTTCAAGGTCAAACGCGACGAGATTCGGTTGTGTCTGAGCCTGCGACTCAGAGACGTTCATTCTAAGAAACGCTGGAATTACCGCAATGATCGCCAGCGCGCAAATGATTGAAGTCTGAAATCTTTTCATCTCAAGTTCTCCGTCTAACGTTTCGAAAACTGAACGACCTCGTTAAAATATCAGACGGAACGCGACGCGTCAAGTTGTCTAATCAACAATGGAAAAACAAGAACAAAAAAAGAATTTTTTTTGAAAAAAGTCGCCGACTGCATACAATACAGTTGGGTAGAGTAAAGTTTTCCGATCCGAACGTACCAATTAGCCGTCCAAACCAAGACTAGCGGCAAATCATAAGGATAAAAAAAATGGAATTTAAATTCTGCGGCGCAGCCGGAAGCGTGACGGGTTCCAAACACCTGACTATATGCAATCATTTTCAATTCCTCGTTGATTGCGGCATGTTTCAGGAACGGTCTCGCACAGACTTGAACTGGCAACCTTTCCTTGACGATCCCCCAAAACTAGACGCCGTGCTCTTAACGCACGCGCATCTGGACCACTGTGGTCTCCTCCCTAAACTCGTTGCCGACGGTTTTCGTGGGGAGATTTACGGAACGCCTGCGACTCTCGATCTTACAGAACTCATTCTGCTCGACGCCGCACATATCCAAGAGGAAGACGCCGAGTTCAAAAAGAAGCGTCATGAACGTGAAAAAAGAACGACTGCGAGAACTCCTCGCCCACTTTACACGACGAACGACGTTAAAGCGACGACGCGGCTCTTTCGACCGGTACGCTACAACGAACGCGCTAAAATAGCGCCGGGCGTTGAAATTGTGTTCCGCGAAGCTGGTCACATTCTCGGTTCGTCCTTCATCGAAGTAACGCTCTCAAAACCGCAAATTGACGGCGACGAGCCTCGACGCGTCGTATACTCGGGCGATCTCGGCCGTGCCAGTCGTCCTATTCTCCGCGATCCGGAAACGTGCCGTATTACAGAGCCGATCTCCAACCTCTTCATCGAATCGACGTATGGAGATCGCGCGTCTGAACCGATCGATACTGTCGACGATCAACTTGCGGACGTTGTCAACCGAACCGCTGAACGTGGCGGCAAGGTAATTATGCCGGTATTCGCTGTCGAACGCGCTCAAGAAATTCTCTGCAGACTTGCTAATTTGAAGCTTAAGGGGCGCATTCCAAGCGAGTTGCCAATGTTCCTTGACTCGCCAATGGCAGTCGAAGCGACAACGATTTTTTCAAAGCATCGCGAGTGTATCGACGAACCGACTCTTGAGCTAATGGAAAAACTCAAGGGACAATTGACGAATATTGGTTTGCTTAAAACACCTGAGGAATCGAAGAAACTCAATAATTTGAACGGTTCGGCAATCATCTTAGCGTCGTCGGGCATGTGCAACGCCGGACGTATCAAGCACCATCTGGCAAACCACATTGAAAGTCCAAAGAACACCGTTTGCTTTCTCGGTTATCAGGCTGAAGGGACCCTCGGTCGTTTGATAGTCAATGGAGTCTCGCCCGTACGAATTTTAGGCGAATCTCATCCTGTTCGAGCTGAAATCGCGTCGATTCGGGGAGTCTCCGGGCATGCCGATCAAAGCGAGTTGCTTGCTTGGTACTCCGCCATCCCTACGCATCCGCGGACAACCTTTGTCGTACACGGCGATCCAAAAGCTTCACAAACCCTAGCCGATAGAATCCGTGTCGTCGCCCCCGAAACAACCGTCTTTGTTCCGAATTTGGGCGACGTCTATAAGGACTAACGGTCTTCGGGACGACGTTACGCTTCGCAAAGAATCCAAACGTTAATTCCTTTTTTTATTAAAATATTGTTAGTCTCAATATTTTAAGGAACAAACGACGTCCAACGCGACTCTAAACCTCCCGGATCGTGGCGTTTGTTCTTCGGGCTGAGACTCGCAAAATTGCGTCCTTTAGCGTTTGCTTGAGACCGGTTCTTCCGTCGACTTTTATCGAGAAAGTATTGACTTAATCACGTGTTTTCCTTATAAAGGAGAACGGTTGATTTTACCTCGCTTTTTCTTTGTTTAGTGGATTTGGCAGAGCCTTGTCTTCTATCCGCAAATCAAGGAAACGGCTTTTGGGGTCAGACAAACGTCGCTTTACAGAGCTTCCGACTTTGGATGTTTCAAGCGCCGTTTTTTGCGTTTTATTGACGTAATTCGTTTTATTGGAAAATCTGGCGGCACATTGACGGCTTGGGCCACGCCTTAGGGACTTTCCATTAAACCTTAGGCCTCCGAGGTCGAAAAGACGATTACGCCGCGAAGTTTAACTTTAGACTTCACATTCCCGTCTAAACATAGCCGAGATAGTTGAATTCCGCCTAGTAAGTGGTTCAAATTGAATATAACGTCGCGCTATCGCGCGGAGCTGTCGTAGAAGTCGTCCGATCGGCGGACTCTTCCGATGGAATGCATTTGAGAAGGAGTTTAGCATGAAGTTCTTTAACAACAGAGGTCAGCGGTCTAAGGATCAAGCGAAACGTCGCGCTAGCGCCAGTTCCCCCTTGAAACCGCGTCGTCTCATGACTGAAGCGCTCGAAGAACGCCAACTCCTCGCGGTCGGCGTCCTGGGGGCGACCTCTGCCGCCGTCTCTGAAACCGCCAACATTATCAACGTCTCCAACGTTGTTTCGATTGACGCGATCAAGCAGGCGATTGCAGAAGCCGCCACAACTCAAGAGGACGACGTCATTCAGATCAGTCCTGCGACGTTACAGTTCGCTTCTGCGTCAGACGAGATTACGATCAACATAGATTCTTCTGTTTACGGTTCTATCACGATTGAAGCAGGCGACGTTACGATTGACGCTAACTCTTTGGCGCGCGCTTTCTCTATCAAAAACGGCGACGTCACGCTTCGTGGAATTACGATTGTAAACGGTTCTAGCGACTACGGCGGTGCAATCGCTAACGACGGCGATCTAACTCTCGATAATGTTACGCTGACTGGCAACGTTGCTACGACCGCTGGCGGCGCGATTGCCAACAGCGGCGCCCTTTACATTCAGGACTCCATTATAACCGACTCCAGTTCCAATGGGGCAGGCGCGGCGATTTACGAGGGCGATTTCTCTTGGCCTTCCGCTGGTGCGCCCGAGTGGTCGACAGTTCCAGACCAAGTTGGTTCAAAAGGAACGACGCTCAACGTCGATCTAACCCAGTACGTCAATACTGGAAACTGGACCTACGCCGTCACGGTAGCCGATTCGACAAGTTCCATTCTTGCCTCTAATCCGACTGTGAGCGATTCTGGAATTCTTTCCCTTTCTTTCATTGGCGACGACGCTTACTACGGCGAAGACGACTATTCTCCTGTCGTCGTGACCGTAACCGCAGCCGACGGCGCCAACACTGACTCTACGACCTTCCAGGTTTCTCTCGCGGAGCAAACGTCCGTCACCCTTGCCGCGGTTCTCTCCAACATGACATATGAGGACGCCAAAGACGAATATCTTCATGGAACGGCGCGACGTCCGACGGGATATGCCTGTGACGACGGTATTCCCTCCCCATCGGTCGTAGACGTGAGCGACAGTCTGACCGTTCAAGTTTGGCTTCAAGATTTTGACTGGGTCGATTATGCCGATAAAGTTTGGGACGCCGGCGACTACGCTATCATGGGAGTCCAATACACTCTTCATCTTGAAAACGCGATAGTAACTGAGTTTACTCCCCCGTCTACCCCCACGTCCAAAGTTCTCATGAGGGATTCGTTCGTCCACAAGGACTTAGGCGACGGCAACTACTCCTTTATCGTGGCTTACACGGGCGGCGCGAACTTCGGATACGAGGAGGCGCTCCTTTTGGACGTCCTTACGATCGAAGCGATCGACCCCTCGCAACCCGTAAGCGCGACCATCTATCAAAACGGAACGGACTGGAAAGACCCGTGCCTTACGCGAATGTACGGCGAACCGATCGAACGCGATCCGTCGAGAAGCCACATCAACGTCGATCCTTCGCAAACGCTCTTCGTCAGTACGATTTCCAACTCTGCGGAACCGCTTTCCAGCGTTCCCGGTCAGCCGTTCGACACGAATATTTCTCGCGCGGAACTCGACTCCGAGACAGTTGACGTCTCCTCCGCGAGTTTAGCGACCGCTAAGTCGTTGACCATCTCGAACTCGCTTATTGCCGCCAACTCCGGATCCGGATCAGGCGCGATCTATATCGCCGAAGATGGAACCGCCGCGCTTTATAACGTTACCCTTGCCAACAACTCTGCCAACGACGCAGCCGTCTATTATGCCGGCGCCAATTCCAGCGCGGTTACAATCGCCAACACGATTATTGTAAACAACGCTACTTCACCGCTTTTCGGAGTTACGTCCGCGCCTGGCAGCCTTGTTGACGCCTCTGGCGTCGCAAACGCGACGGTTTATTCGGGCGGAGCGCTCTTTACCAACGCGGAAAGCGGCGATTACTCCCTCGCTAGCGGCTCCAAAGCCTCGAATATCGGCGTCGACGCTCAGGCGTTGGACGTCCACGGCAACGTGTTGTCCGTAGACCTTGCCGGCGCCAATCGTTTCTCTGGAACCGTCGACGCAGGAGCCTACGAATTCCAAGGCGCCGCGCCTGCCGCGCCGACGAACGTCACGATTTCCGATTATGTGGAATCGAACAAGGCGCCCGTCTTGAGTTGGACCGCGTCGACCTCGAGCGACGTTCTCGCATATAACGTCTATCAAATTGACGGCAATAACAAGACGGTTGTCGCAACTGTCAACACGACCTCGTTCGCCGATCTTTCCTCTGTTGTTAGTATTGCCGACAACCAGCTATACACGTTTGGGGTAGCGGCGGTCAGCGAGTATGGAGTCTCGTCTATCGCTACCGTCAAGCTCAATACAGTCGTTGCGCCCGCTGCGCCGAAAAACGTCGCCTTCTCCGAGTATACAGGCGGAACCTCCGCGACTCTGACTTGGACCGCCTCTGAGAATGCGACCGGCTACAAGATCGAAGCGCTCAATGCTTCGAACAAATGGGTGACAGTCGGAACCGTTACAGAAACCAGCTACGTCGCGACCGTTGAAGAAAACGCGACCTATTCTTACCGTGTTTCCGCATTCACGACCGTCGATTCAGTCTCTAAGTACTCCAAAACGGTTAAGGCAGACCTCAATACGGTCGTCGCGCCTGCCGCGCCGACGAACGTTGCTTTCGCCGAGTACGCGGGCGGGACCTCCGCGACTCTAACTTGGGACGCTTCGGAGAACGCCTCCGGTTACCTCGTTGAAACGCTCAATGCGTCGAACGTCTGGGAAACTGTCGGAACCGTTACGGAAACAAGTTACGTCGCGACCGTAGAAGAAAACGCGACCTATTCGTATCGTGTTTCCGCATTCACGACCGTCGACTCTGAGACTAAGTATTCCACGACCGTCGCGGCTGATCTCAATACGGTTGTCGCGCCTGCCGCTCCGAAGAACGTCAAGTTTGCGGAGTACACAGGCGGAACGTCCGCGACTCTGACTTGGACTGCCTCTGAGAACGCGACTGGCTACAAGATCGAAGCGCTTAACGCTTCGAACAAGTGGGTAACCGTCGGAACCGTTACGGGAACGAGTTACGTCGCGACCGTCGAAGAAAACGCGGACTATTCCTACCGCGTTTCCGCCTATACGACCGTCGATTCCGTCTCCAAGTACTCCAAAACGGTCAAGGCTGATCTCAGTACGTTGCTTCCGCCTTCTGGAACTCTCGACCTTGCCGTCTCCAACTATGATTCTGTCGCTGGAACCGCGCGGCTTTCGTGGACTGCTCTCGACTACGCCGACCATTATGTCGTCTATGGTCAAACGAACGGCGGCGAATGGACGACGCTTGCCGATTCGGTTACGAGTTCGCCTTATACGCTCACTGGAATCGTAGCTAATACGAGTTACTCGTTCCGCGTTGCCGCTGTAAACGCCGCGGGCGTCGGTACGACGGAAGACGTCTCCTTTGACGCGACCTTGGTCCCCTCGACGCCGGCCGACGCCGCCTTTGGCGCGCTTGACGCAGGAAACAACTCCATTGCGATTACTTGGTCCTCTGTCCCCAACGCGACTGGATATATTGTCCAGACGTACAATAACGAAACAGACGCGTGGGACGTCGTCGACCGTGACGACGACGCCGAAACGTTCTACGTCGTTACAGATCTCGTAGAGGATGTTCCTTACGCCTTTGCGATTTCCGCATACAACGACGCTGGAGTCTCCGAACCGACATATCTCTCCTATGTCAAATCGCCGATTCCAGACGCGCCCGCCAATCTATCCGTCGTTTATAACAAGCCGGCAAAGAGCGCCAATATCTCTTGGAAGCTCTCCGAAGGCGCGGAAGGTTACAATGTGTATCAACAGTTTGGGGTAGGCTCGACTTGGAAGAAAATCGCCACGATGTCGTCGATTTCCAACGAGTATACCGTTCAAAACCTTGAACCGAACGCCCTCTACTACTTTGCCGTCTCCGCGTGGAACGAGTCCGGCGAGTCTGAATACTCCATTGCGGAACTTTTGACTGACGTCTCGCTCGACGCGCCTACCGAATTCACCGTCGATTCTTATGACGCCGAAACGCATCGTGCGACAATGAGTTGGGTTGATAACGCGATTGACGAAACGGGATACGAAGTTCAGTACAGTCTCGACAATGAAACGTGGCTTACCGCTGCGACTCTTGCGCCGAACGCCAACTCGCGCGTCGCCAAGGGACTCACGCCCGGTAAGACCTATTACTTCCGTGTCGCGGCGTTTGACGATTACGGGTACTCCGCCTGGGCGACGACGACGTTCGACGTCCCTGCCGAGGTTCCTGCCGCGCCGTCAGATATTGTCTTCAGCAATTACGATTCCGACGCGAGGACGCTCCTCGTTTCGTGGACCGACAACTCCGACGACGAGGTTGGTTTCCGCGTTCAGTACAGTACGGATCAGCAGAACTGGAATACGACGGCGACTACAGAAGCCGACGTCACTTCGTACACTGCAGTCGGACTCGTGCCTGGTAGAACCTATTACTACCGTGTTGCCGCAGTCGGTCCCTACGGTGTTTCCGAATATTCGGACGTCGCGTCCTACACGGTCGAGTCTACGACTATCGACGTGCCTGCCGCTCCGTCCGATATTAAGTTCTCCAACGTTGAGTTCACGTCAGACGGCGTCAACGCGACGATGTCCTGGACGGATAATTCCGACAACGAAGATCGTTTCGTTATCCAGTTTAGCTACGATAACGAGAATTGGCTTGGAGCCGGTTCGACTGACGCGAACGTAACCACGCGCACAGCGACGGGTCTTGTTTCGGGCAAAACCTACTACTTCCGCGTCGCAGCGTACAACGCGGCCGGTTATTCAGATTGGGCGACGACAACTTACGACGTTCCTACCGCCGTAATTAACAAGCCTGGCGACATTGTCTTTGGCGAATACTCCAGCGGTAATTTGGAAATGTCCTGGGCGGATAATTCCGACAATGAAGACGGCTTCGTCATCCAGTTCAGCTACGACGGCGAAAAGTGGAATCGCGCGGGTACGACAGAGGCAAACGTCAACTACCGTACCGCGACGCGAGTCTCTCCTGGTCGCACGTACTACTTCCGCGTAGCCGCGTTCAAAGGAAGCAGTTATTCTGACTGGAGTTATGGAGAGTACACTGCTCCTTCTGGAGTTCCGACCGAACCTGGCAAAATCACCTTCACGAACTACTCTGCGGAAAATCACACGGTCGAAATGTCGTGGGTCGATAATTCGAACGACGAAACCGGATTCCGTATTGAATACAGCACAGACTCCGGCGCGACTTGGCGAACTTCCGCCCAGACGTCCGCCGACGTCAATTACCGGACCGCAACTGGTCTTCGAGTTGGCGAAACGTATCAGTTCCGCGTCCGTTCGTTCAATGCGTTCGGCTCTTCCGGGTGGACATACGGCTCCTACGCCGTTCCGACCGCAGACGGTTCCCCTGCCGCTCCAACAGACTTTGTCTTTGGCGACTACGATCCTGTCACGAGAACGCTCGGCATGTCTTGGACTGACGTCGCCGACAACGAAACGGGGTACAAGGTTCAGTACAGCGTCGACGGGGGCGCTTGGTGCTTTGCCGGAACCTACGACGCCAACGTTACGTCGCGCACGGCGACGGCCGTTCTTCCGGGGCGCACGTACACTTTCCGTGTCGCCGCCTATAACGACGCCGGCAATTCTTCGTGGCTTGTTAGCGACGCCTACGACGTCTCCGACTCGAACTTCGTTCCTGCCGCGCCGACCGGTCTTGTCTTTGGAAACTATGACGCCGCGAGACAAACGCTTCCGATGTCTTGGAACGACAATTCCTCGAATGAAAAGGGATTCATGGTCGAATACAGCATCGACGGCGGAACGACTTGGAAGGTTTCCGAGTATCTAGGAGCAGACGCGACTTCGCGTACTGCGACTAGGGTCTATCCGGGTCGTGAGTACAGTTTCCGCGTTTCGGCCTACAACAATTACGGCGTTTCCGATTACGCGGTCGGGTCCTTCTCGACTGCCGCTATCGAAGACGTCGCCGCTCCGACCAATCTCGCGTTCTCCTACTCTACAACGAAGCGGCAAATTGCCGTTACGTGGTCTGGCGATGCGGCGGGATATAACGCTCAGTACAAACCCAGCGACGCGACCGAATGGTATAACCTCACGGTGAACGGTAGAACCGCGACGTTGAATAACGTAACATACGGTTCTATGTACAACGTTCGTGTTCAGTCGATTGCCGACGACGGCGCTCTCTCCGCATGGACGGTCGATTCGTTCGACACCGTTGCTTCCGAAAGCGGCGCCACGGACGACAGCGGCGCGTTGCTTGCCGAAGCGTTTGCCGACTTCTTCGATAAAGACTTCTTTGATATTGACGTCTGAACTGAATAGGTCGCTTAGCGCTTAAAGATGAGACGCGTTCCTTATAAAGCCGTCTCGTGAGTCTGCCTTGCGAGACGGTTATTCAAAAAACCCGCGATCGGAGTTTTATCCTCCAATCGCGGGTTTTTTAATTAACTCTTGTAAAAATCAAACGAAAGTCTAATCAACCTAGAAAACTATAAGCGCCAGTAGATATATCCTGCGTCTTCAAACTCTTTGCGGTTAAGAAAACCTTTGATATCAAGAAGCGCCCGCGTTCCTTTTCCAAAAAGGACGTCAAGATCGCTCCTGTTGAATGATTTATATTCGTCATGAGCAACGGCAAGAATAACCGCGTCCATCGAAGTAATTCTATCAATTCCGACAAGCTCAACGCCGTAAAAACGTCTCGCTTCATCCGCGTCGGCGACAGAATCTGAAATAGTCGGTTCTATTCCGTACTCGCGCAGTTCCTTAACGATATCGAAAACCTTCGTATTACGGGTGTCGGGACAATTTTCTTTGAATGTGAAGCCCAGAATGGCAACCCTGGCGCCTTTGACGAGTTTGTTCGCCTTAATGAGAGTTTTAACGCAGTTCTCTGCGACATATTTTCCCATGCTGTCGTTAATCGTGCGACCAGCGAGAATGATCTGACTATGATAACCGAGCGCGCCGGCGCGATAGGTAAGATAGTATGGATCCACTCCGATACAGTGTCCGCCAACAAGACCAGGATAGAAACGAAGGAAATTCCACTTAGTTCCAGCCGCTTCGAGGACGGACTTCGTGTCAATTCCTAAACGATCAAAAATCATCGAAAGCTCGTTCATAAACGCAATATTAACGTCGCGCTGACTGTTTTCAATGACTTTAGCAGCTTCGGCAACCTTAATCGTCGGCGCCCTGTGAACGCCAGCCTTGACAACGAGCTCATACGTCTTTGCAACACAATCAAGCGTTTCCGCGTCCATACCGGAAACAATCTTGATAATAGTCTCCAAACGATGTTCCTTATCGCCGGGATTGATACGTTCGGGAGAATAACCGACTTTAAAATCAACTCCGCACGTCAACCCCGATTCTTTTTCCAAAATCGGAACGCATACCTCCTCGGTAACGCCAGGATAAACAGTCGATTCGAAAACAACGACGCTCCTAGGCGAAAGACGAGCGCCTAAAATCCGACAGGCGTTTTCGACTAGCGTGAGATCGGGCGTATGATCGTCAAAAACGGGCGTGGGAACGGCAACGACAAAAAAACGCGCCCTTTTTAAGTCATCCGGATTTGAGGTAAACTCAACGTCGCAGTTTTCGACAGCCTTATCGCCAACCTCTCGCGTCGGATCGTTCCCAGACTTGTAAAGGCCTATTTTTTCCGTGTTCGTATCAAATCCAATCACGTTGACCTTTTTGGAAAAAGCTACGGCGATTGGCAATCCGACGTAACCTAAACCTACTAGAGCAAGCGATTCTTTTCTGCAGACGAGATCTTCGTAAAGCGACATTTTATAATTGTTTGCCTTCACGTTTAAGCACAGGCGACGCTCCAATTCAACGAATAAGGAATTTTTCACGAGGCTGTTCAAAAAACTCTGACGTTAATTCGCCAGAAAAAGTCTTAAGCGCCGGACCTGTCATAAAGACATGATTTTGTTTAAGGTCCCAGTTGATCTCTAAATCGCCGCCAGAAAGATGAATAAGAACCCTTTCCCCTGTCCTTCCCGTCAACACTCCGGCGACGCCGACGGCACATGCGCCCGTGCCGCACGCTAGAGTCTCGCCCGTTCCACGTTCCCAAACGCGCATACGAAGTTCTGACTTCGACAAAACTTCGACAAAATGAACGTTCGTTTTACGCGGAAAATTCTCAAGCGATCGTTCTATTTTGGGACCGCATTTCAAAACAAGCGCGTCGGTTATCTTCTCCACGAAAACGACAATGTGGGGGTTGCCCATCGATACGCAAGTCGCCGGAGCCTTCATGAACGAAGCCCATTCGTCCGAACCGGCGCCAAGTTCAGATGAAAAATCAAGACCTAAAGACGCTATCGGGACGTCCTTCACTGGATCGGTTTCTGCAACTCCCGGCGAACGCAACGTCGTTGGGATCTTCTCAGGAACGAGGATCGGCGCGCCCATATCGACGCGCACGCGGCGTACTTCGTTTCCCTTATATTCGCATAAAAGCGTAAGGACGCCAGCGCCTGTGGCTATTTTAAGTTGACGCGGACAAGTTCCGGCACGTTCGGCTACGTATTTTGCGACGCATCGAACCGCGTTGCCACACATCTCGCTTTCTGAACCGTCCGGATTAAACATCCGCATTCTGGCGTCGGCCTCTTCAGTGGGACAAATCAGCACAAGACCGTCGCCGCCGACGCCAAAGTGACGATTTGAGATCATCGGCGCAAGTTCCTCCGCCGGAACCGGAAGTTCCTCGTTGAAAAGATCGACGTAAACGTAGTCGTTGCCAGCGCCGTGCATCTTGACAAAACGCATCAAAACATCCTTCATAAATAAAATTGCGACGATCAAGAGGCGTCTTGTTCGAATTCCGTAGAAAACGCTAAAACGCCGTCGAAATACCGCTTAAATCTTAACGATGCGCTCGTCTCTGTCAAGCTTCGAAACACCGTGCGACATTTCAACATGCATAGTTTAGACGTGAAAAAAGCGAGAACGTTTCCCTAAAAAGGTAAAGCGCCCGTTTGTACTATCTTTGACTACGCGAAACGAATCCCAAAGATTCGGATTACCGCAAAACGACCATAGAAATAGCGCTTGTTAGAATAACTTTTTCGCGTTAAAATACCGGAGATCGTGGCGATTGGCGTCACGCGCGTTTTTCAATCTCTGTCGAGAGTAAAAGTCATGGCCAAGTCACAGACTGCGAGCGCGAAAAAGAACCTTCGTAATATCGGCGTCATCGCCCACATTGACGCTGGAAAAACGACGGTGACGGAAAAAATGCTCTTCTATTCCAAATTCGTCCACAAGGTTGGAATGGTTGACGCAGGCACGACTGTTACCGACTATGATCCGGAAGAACGAGAACGCGGCATAACGATCAACGCCGCTTGCGTGACCTTCGAATGGAATAATCATACTATCAACCTCATTGACACGCCTGGTCACGTCGATTTTACGGCTGAAGTCGAACGCTCGCTCCGCATTCTTGACGGCGGGGTCGTCGTTTTCAGCGCGCGCGAAGGAGTTGAAGCACAAAGCGAAACGGTCTGGCGACAGGCTGACAAATATCACGTGCCAAGAATTGCGTTCATCAACAAGATGGACCGTGAAGGCGCTAATTTCTATGCAGTCGTCGACGATATCGAGAAACGCCTCGACGCGAAAGCGATCGTCGTCGCGTTGCCTGTCGGAGCCGGACCACCCCATCTTCCGGAAGCGTTTCGTGGCGTGATCGATCTCGTTGAGATGAAGCAACTTACCTTTGACGCGAAGACACAAGGTCAAGAGTACTCTTCCGGTCCGATCGAAGAAGAGATGCTTGAACAAGCTGAACTCTATCGTGAAAAGCTTCTTGACGACCTGTCGATGTTTAGCGACGAACTAACGGAGGCCCTCCTCTCTGGCGAACAGATCTCCTCTGATATGATTCGTAAGGTTCTGCGAGAAGCGACGATCGCCGATATGTGCGTTCCTGTTTTTTGCGGTTCGGCGCTTGACGGAGTCGGGGTTCAGCCCGTTATGGACGGCGTATGTAACTACCTCCCTGCTCCAGACGATCTCCCCCCCATTGAGGGAACGGCGCCAGACGATCCTGAAAAGAAGGAAACTCGAGAACTCTCTGTTAAAGAGCCGTTCTGCGGGCTTATCTTCAAGATTGTTTCACACCCGCACGGCGACATGTTTTTCATTCGCGTTTATTCGGGAACGCTTAACGCGAATTCGCGCGTGCTGAACCCGCGTGCAAAACAGAAGGAAAACATTCCTCAGTTATGGCGCATCCAGGCCGATCACAACACGCTCGTCGATTCCGTCTCAGCCGGCGACATTTGCGGCGTAATAGGACTTCGCTTTAGCGTAACAGGCGACACGCTCTGCGACGTAAAGAACCCTATTCTGCTCGAGTCTATCGTCTTCCCTCAAACGGTCGTCTCAATGGCGATCGAACCGGAATCCTCCGATGAAGACAAGAAACTCAAGCAAGTTCTTGAATCGATGCGTCGACAGGATCCAACATTTCAGACTTCTGTCAACGAAGAAACGGGACAAACAATTGTCTCTGGAATGGGCGAGTTGCACCTGGAGGTTGTCAAGCATCGCCTTTTACGCGAATACAAACTTAAGGTCCGCGTTCGTGAACCGCGCGTAAGTTATCGAGAGACGATTCAAAACGCCGTCGACGTAGTCGGAGGCGGCGAAAGAACGTTAGGCGGCGTGAGACGATTTGCGGAAATCAAACTTCATGTCGATCCGTTGCCCGATTCCCAAGACGTTGTCGTTCAAATTCAGTCAAACGACGAAGCCTTTTTACCCGAGTGGCAAAAAATCGTAATCGAGGCGCTTAAAGAGGAAACGCTGGGCGGCGGGCTTTTGGGGTTCCCCGTCGTAGGCGTCAAACTCGTCGTTACAGGTGGATCATTCAGCGAAACGGAAACAGACGAACCGGCGCTCCGATTCGCTGCAAGCGACGCATGGCATAAAGCGTTGACTGACGGTAAAATTTCGCTTCTCGAACCGATTATGCGCCAAGAGATTCAAACGCCTGACGAATATGTCGGTGACGTCGTTGGCGATATCAACCAGCGACGCGGCGTTGTTCTTCAAACTCACAATCGAGGTCAATTCACGATCATCGAAGCGGAAACGCCCCTCTCAAATCTCTTTGGATATTCCTCCGCGCTTCTCGGACTTACGAAAGGACGAGCTGGATGTTCCATGGAACTTGCAAAATACGGCGCCGCGCCTAACGACGTCGTTAAGAGCTTCATGCTCGAGTAATCTTTAATGCAGTCCTTCCCTTCGTTTAGAAACGGAACGTCACATGGAAACTTCTTTTCAACGCTCGGCGACGCCAGCTGAAAAAGCGGACGATTTCATAAAGAATGAAACGCAATTTCACCTAGGAGCGCTCGTAACGGAACAATCCCATCCGAAAACGCGAACACTTTCGCAAACTCTTGCCGTAGACGTTCCTCAAGGGATGCGTCAACTTTACTCGGTCGACGACGATATTCCCCCGGCGCTCAAAGCAACAATCGCTTCGAAGGAATATCAGAAACTTGAAGACGCGCTCTATAACTCGCTTGCCGCAGGAGGGCGTGTGAGTTTCAGCGGTTGCGGCGCAACAGGACGTCTTTCGATCCTTCTCGACGCCGCTAATAAGAAGTTTTGCCGTGTCTGCGCTGCAAAATTGCCAGATCGCGCCGACTTCTTCCACGAACTTGCGGCGCAGACGAACGCAATTATGACCGGCGGCGATTTCGCCCTTATCCGATCTGTCGAGAGTTTTGAAGATTTTATTTCTTTCGGATATAACCAGTATAAAGAAGCAGGAATCGGTCCGAACGACGCTTTGTGTGCAATCAGCGAGGGAGGCGAAACCTCGTCCGTCATTGGAACGATTCACGCCGCCTTGGACGCTGGAATTCCGGCGTTTTTCCTTTTTAATAATCCGTCTGACCTGATGGCGTCTCGCGTAGAGCGTTCACGCAAAGTCATTGAAGACCCCCGCGTTACAGTTGTAAACTTGACGACGGGTCCGATGGCTATCGCCGGTTCTACACGTATGCAAGCGACGACGATTGAAATGTTAGTCGCGGGCTTTGCGTTTGAAACGGCGCTCTCTAAGCTTTTGCAAAAAACTCTTTCCAAGGACGAACTCGACGCTATCGGATTTGAGCCGACGACGCCTGAAGAAAAAGCCCAAATGTTCGACGTTCTGTTGTCCGAAATTCGGTCCGACGAAAATGTCACGACGGCAGCCGCTTATGTCGAATTTGAATGTGATCTTTACAAGCGCGGCGGTCGCGTCACATATTTTCCGCGAGACTACTCGCTCGATATTTTTACGGACACAACTGAACGTTCTCCTACTTTCAAGATTCCTCCCTTCCGTTCACTTGACGAGACGGACGCGCCCGCCCCTTGGGCGTTCGTGAAGGATCCGTTGCGTAACGCCAGAGACGCATGGATTTGGCTCCTCGGCGACGTCGAGCCTCGTTGCCTCGAATGGACGTCCGACGACTATAAGAGAATGGGCGGAACGCCTGCGCAAATTTCCGACCCGCCCAAAATTGGTCGTCAGACGGTCTACCGTTTCCCGATCGGTTCGGAACAAGATTCATCGCGCTATGAAGGAATTCCTAACGCTGCCGTCGCCGTCCTTGCGGACGACGAAACAAGCCTCTGGGGCGCCGTTGGTTCAGATTGGTTCGACGCGTTTGAAAAATGTTCCGCGCCCTTTGAACAAAAGGTTGCGTACCTCATTAACAATACGTTAACTAACGCCTCGAAACCGTCTAATCCCGAATACGGCAAAATCTTCGCGTTCAATATGGCGATTCCGTCGACGCCTCTTGAGCTTTTCGCGCACCTTGCGTTAAAACTCACGCTTAACAATATTTCGACGGCTACAATGGGTAAATTCGGGCGTCTTAACGGAAATTGGATGGCGCATGTCGACGCCACAAACAAGAAGCTTATTGATCGAAGCGTGCGACTCGTTTCCGAAATCGGGGGAGTCGACTATCGAACCGCTTGCGTCACGCTCTTTGAGGCCCTTGAAGAAATGGAAAACTGGTCGCTTGATCGCAAGAAGACGGTTTCGCCTGCAGCCTACGCCGTCGAGATGCTCAAGAAAAAACGCGAGTGTTAATCTTGTCAAATCGTCGCGCTAAATAAATGCAAAGACGCTTCGTTTGATTAGCGAAGCGTCTTTTTTAACGTTGAGGCTTGACAGTCTTCAACGAGCATTTAGAATACGCGCCGGAAAAGAGACGTCTCTCTTCCTTTATCACGTAATAGGGGCGCCGCGTAGCAACGTGGCTGAGAGGAACCCTTGGAACCTGCTCCGGATAATGCCGGCGAAGGAAATTACGAACGAAGTCTCCTATGCCTCGCTCCTTGATATTTGTCCAAGGGTTGTGCGGCGCGGATTTTCGCGCGTTTTTCTTCGTTTTGCGCGAAAGGATCTCAAATGTCAAATCCTCTTGAAAACATTGTTTCTTCTGCTATTGTGTCCAGTTTTAGCGATAAGCTTCTCGACAATCTTCAGGTCGACGCCGCCGTCGTCGGCGCTGGTCCCTCCGGACTTGTCGCAGCAAAAACGCTTGCTGACAAAGGATTTAAAGTCGCTGTTTTCGAACGCAAGCTCGCCCCTGGCGGCGGAGTTTGGGGCGGCGGAATGCTTTTCAATGAAGTCGTCGTTCAAGAAGAGGCCAAACAAATCGTCGACGAATTCGGAATTCGTTCTCGCGAACTCAAGGACGCGCCCGGATATTATGTAATCGATTCCGTCGAACTCGCAAGCGGTCTCATCTTTGGTGCAGTTCATGCCGGCGCTACAATTTTCAATTCGGTCAGCGTTGAAGACGTCGCGTTTGCAAACGAACGTATCTGTGGTCTTGTTGTCAATTGGACGCCGGTTGAACGCCTCGGCATGCATGTCGATCCTCTTGTTGTGCTCACAAAGGCGGTTCTTGACGGCACGGGACACCCTTGCGAGGTCCTCAATCTTGTGCAACGTAAAGCACGCGTTAAACTCGACACTCCGACTGGCGAGATATTGGGCGAACGTCCTATGCAAGCGGCTACAGGAGAAATTACGACGGTAGATAATACGCGTGAGTACTATCCTGGTATTTTTGCCAGCGGAATGAGCGCCAACAACGTTATGGGCGGCTATCGCATGGGGCCGATCTTCGGCGGCATGCTCCGTTCTGGTAAAAAAGCTGCGGAACTCATGGAAGAGGCAATTCGAAAACTATAATGTTCCCTATTTTGAGACGATAGTCAGGAGCTTTTCTTAGTTCGGAATCGTCTAACAAAGAGCGTCGTCTTCCATCCAAAAACCTTTATGTTACAATGCATGAAGAAGTCAACGGGCGGAAACGACGCTTTTTTGCGCCCTTTTCACATTTTTTTAGGACTTCGTCCTAAACTGGTCGGCTAGGAACGAACGTTATGACGAGCGAAAGAGTCCAGGCGTCTGTAAATCCAACGTTGCAAAACTCTGAACGTATCCTGTTCTCAATTCTTATCCCAGTCTTTAACGAACAGGCGTATCTTACGCGCATCGTGGAAACAGTTCTTGCGGCGCCGTTGCCTGAAGGGCTTGACCGCGAACTCATTCTCGTCGACGACTGTTCGACTGATCGCACGCCGGAGGTTATCCAAGAACTCGTCGCAAAGTACCCGACTGTAGTCCGAGCTTTTCGACAATCGAAAAACCAGGGAAAGGGAGCCGCAATTCGGCGTGCCATTCAAGAAATGAAGGGCGATTACGCCATTTTCCAAGACGCCGACCTTGAGTATAACCCCATGGAATACTCGCTCGTACTCGCCCCCCTTCTCGACGGGCGCGCCGACGTCGTCTATGGCTCGCGATTCGCCTCGCGTGAAACTAGAAAGATTCTTCAGTACCATCATAAACTCGGTAATCTTGCGCTAACCTGCCTCTCAAATTTTACAACGGGACTTGATCTCACGGACATGGAAACATGCTATAAGGCGTTTCGTTCAGACGCGTTAAGGTCAATTCCACTCCGTTCCAATCGTTTTGGGATCGAACCGGAAATCACGGCAAAAATCGCTAAACGTGGTTGGACGGTTTACGAAGTTCCCATCAGTTACAACGGAAGGCGTTATTCCGAAGGCAAAAAAATCGGTTGGAAAGACGGCGTGAGCGCAATTCGCGTCATCCTTAAATACTGGTTTTACGACGACAGCTTTTACGACGGCGACTCCGCCTCTGAGTCGTCTCAGAGGTTGGAATATTCCCGCAATTTCATGAAAACGTTCGTCAAAAAAATAACTCCTTGGCTCGGCGCAAAAACGATGGAAATCGGCGCGGGAATGGGCGCGTTGTCGCGATACTTGCCCCAGAAGGAGCGTTTAACCTTAACAGAGAGCGACGAACGCCATTTGAAATTCCTGCGTGGCTCATATGACGGCAACGCCGTTGTCGACGTCCAGAAACTTGACTTTACAAAGCACGAGACGTCTCTTTCAGACATGGATATTGGAACGTACGACTCGATAGTCTGCCTAAATCGTCTGGGTGAACTGCCCCTGAATGCCGTCGCCGCGCTCGTCGCAGTACGTCAATATCTAAAACCTCGCGGCAAACTGATCTTCACTGCGACGGCGACGACTCGACACAACCGCAGGAAGCGTAATTCCGACGCCTTTCATGCTTTTTCTCCCCAGGAACTCGCTAAATTACTTGAGAACGCGGGCTACGCCGTCGAGCTAATCGAACCTTTTGCGTCCATCCAAAGCGTTTTTCTGAAGCGTGATCCAAACAAGGCTTGTTCCTTGTTCGGATTTAAACTCTTCGACGTTCTTGTCTCCAAAACACAATTTTTAGATAATTTTTTGCGTCCCGTTCGATACGTCGCAGTCGCGTCGCCCAGAAATCAAACAAAATAAACAGATACTCGTATCGCCGACGATTCAGAAAGCAGTCCCATGGGCGACTGCGTTACGAACTTCGCAACCCGCTGAATTAATCAAAGACGCAGAAAAAGGATATAAATACCAAAATAATCAGCAGTTGCGTCTAGAAAGAAGAGAAAAAAACGACGGCCGACTAACCGCCAATCAATCGCGCCGAGCGAAACACAAACGTTCCGCTCGATAACGCGTTCAGAGAAGCAGTCGCAGCCTACTTCATAAAGTAATAGCGACAGTGGGGACAAATACGGTACCCGGCGTCAATTTCCCAATCGCACTGAGGGCAAACCTTTTTACGCGACTGTGGGGGCGGCAGATCGGGATCTGGCGGCGGTACGTTCTGCTCCGCAGTCGCTTGGTTTGCATGTTCTGCGTCGTACTCGTCCATTTTGCGACGAAGCTCGTCGTTCACGCCTAAAATTCGCATAATTGACGAATCAGTCGGCATTGTTCCAAGCTTAGGAATCTCAACCTCGGCGCCACACGCAGGACAACGTCCAACAGTTCCCGCCTTCTTATCCGGCGCCCTAAGACGATGCCCGTTTTTGCAAACAACAACAATACTCACGGAAGCGCTCCTTTGGCGTCAAACAGCCAGCTAAAGTTTCTGTAGCGCGAAAACCGTCAAACAACGGGGTAGACACGCGCTTTAAAACGAGAGCGTCACGTCTCAAGCCTCGCGTCAGAACTGCCCAATAATCCTGTTTGCAAGACTTACAGACGCTTTCATACGGGGCGTAAACGGTTTGTCGTCTGGCGCATAATTGCATAAATCTTCAAAAGAATCGGCAGACGAAACCGCCCGACGTTTCAATTGTACTTTGCTTGAAACGAAAAGTTAATCGATTCAACCAGAAAAATCGTCTTTTTTGAGAAAAAAATCTTTTCTCAACCTTGCAACGTCCAATTGATTTAATACTCTCTCGCAAACATGTGAGACTTTTTTCTACTTCACTCGACTCAAAACACAGACGCGATTTTTGATCGGTAAAAAATTGACGTCGGCGCTAAAACAGATATATTCAGCTGAGTTGGGAACAAATTCCCGCCTTTAATAATCTGCACGTCGATCCTGCTAACTCATCCGCATGGGAGATACAAAATGTCCGATAACGCGTGTCCTTTCTCCATTGAGGTCATCCGCGTCCGGTCTGCGGAACGCAACGTCCGCGCCGCGCTCTTTGATTTTGACGGCACGCTGAGTCTGATCCGTGAAGGATGGCAAAACGTCATGATCCCTTACTTTTGCGAAGTCCTTTCGGAGTTCGTCGACCCGACAGTCGAAACGCCGGAGGAAATCGAACGCATAACACGCGATTATGTCGATAAAATCACAGGTAAGCAAACGATCTATCAGTGTATACGTTTAGCGGAAGAAGTTAAAGCGCGAGGCGGGATTCCTCTTGATCCCCTTCTCTACAAAAAGGAGTATCTACGGCGTCTTCAAGAACGGATTCAAAACCGTGTCGATCTCCTTGCAAACGGAGAGGTCACGCCCGACGATTTCATTGTTCATGGAGGACGAAAATTTCTTCAACTTCTCCGCGAAGCCGACGTTAAGCTCTATCTTGCAAGCGGCACGGACGAGTATTATGTCAGACAAGAAGTCGAACTCCTAAAATTAACGGAATTTTTCGACGGTGGTATTTACGGCGCGCAGGACGACTATAAGACCTTCTCTAAGGCGATGGTTATTGACCGCCTTATTAAAACTAACAATCTTGACGGCGCCGAACTCGTCGGTTTCGGCGACGGTTACGTTGAAATTGAAAAT
>JAEEGL012164647.1_pt1 | contig 24150 bp, 18 predicted proteins | sample 9134231 | NCBI WGS metagenome assembly JAEEGL01 (sample SAMN16246548, study PRJNA631951) | gut metagenome | biome: gut microbiome; feature: rumen; material: fiber-attached | host: Bos | place: Iran: Karaj | collected 2018-10
ACCGTAACAGATCGTATAAGCGGTTATTATATCGATAAGAGCGCACGCTATCACAGAGTACACATAATAGCGTACCAGCTTATGTCCCTTTGTATCCGTGTAAAGAACGGTTTTCATTCCGACTGCGATGACTATAAGAACCAGGATCGCAGCGATATCAAATGAAATATTATAGTACATACCGTCAGTATATCACACAAATGCCCTGTTTTAACCTTTATTACGCTGAAGATAATACTCGTTTACAAGCGAGCGGAACCCCAAAGATTTGATATCATCATATGCGATCCTGTAGTTCCCCTTGTAGTGACGTCCCTTATAAAGGAACCGGATATAACTTATGAGATATCTGTCTATCTCTTTGAGACTTTCATCTGTGTTTATCAGCGGAAAGAACCATTTGGACCAGGAAAAATCGCCCCTCTGCTCCATGTCATAAAACTTGTAATTGAATATCCTTATCATGACAAATGCAGTCTGTTCAAAGGTTGTTCCCTTTTTATCTCTCCACCTCTTCAGAGCATGGGCTTTTCTTTTTATCTTGGCCTTTATCTTTCTTTTGGTGTTATCGGAAATATCGATGATCCCGTCACGATACTTAAATCCTAGAAACTCCCATTCCTCTCCGGGTTTGGAAAAGGATGTCTTTTTCCCGTTTATCGTAAGGCCCTCCCCGGCTATCATGCTTTCAAGTTCAGTCTTAAGATTCTTAAGTTCGTCACAGTCCTTTGAAAAGATTATTATATCGTCGGAATACCTCAGATACATGCAGTCCTTTTTCGAAAAATGTTCATCAAGGTCCTTTAAATATATATTTGCAAAGAACGGAGCTATGGGTATCCCCGCCATCGCCCCTCGATTGCCGCGGAGCAACGTCTTTCCGTCGGAATCTGTTGCAAGATCCGTACTGAGAAGCCCTGTAAGCAGATCGCGGAGCATATCGTCATCATCAATGAATTCTTTTATCCTGTTGCATAATCTTTCCGCCGGTATGGAATTGAAATAATCATGAATATCCGTTTTGAGGCAATAATATTCATTCAGTCCCCTGGTATGCAGAACACGTCTTATCGCATTCTTAATATTGATATCACTTCTGAACGAATAACAGGCAGGCGAAAGCCTCGGTTCATATTTATGCATGAGAAATGAAAGATGCTTTAATATCCACACTTCGTCCCCCGAAAAAACATATACAAGGCGTTTTTTATCCGAACCGGATTTGCTGATATATGAAACTTTCGGAACGCTGAATTCGTATTCTCCTTTAAGGATCTTATCTGCGATCTTAACGTACCTTTTTTCGTTAATAAAATCCTGAAGTTCCCGGAGTTCATCAGCTGACATATGGCCTGAAGATGCCCGGTCTTCATAAAAGATCTCCCAATCCTTCAGGTTATTCAGTTTTTCAAGTACAGTTTTCGCCATTGGGTTTTAAATGTAAAAATGGGATCAATCGCTTGACCCCATTGTCAGAGAATAATGGTTTGAAACCACGTAGTGGTTGACCGGGCTGAACGGATACCGGATGTCTGCAGATCCGTTAAAAGGTACCAGCTTTGCCCCTCGCAGACGCGCCGAAACGCTTTCTCTTCTTTCGATTATACAGAATCGTTATTCAAAAGTCCACAGACCAATGCGTTTTGATACGGACGGTCACGGTTCAAAAGAGCCATAGCCCGCAACGGCCTCATCTATTGTCATCGCACCTGTTCCGACCGCATAAACTGCCTTTCTGAGCTGTATGACTGCATCATCTGTCAGACCGAGCTCTTCAGGTGAGAGGATACGGGATTCCGGAACTGCTCCGAATGCTGCATACATGCTGTTAAATGACAGGTCTTTGGTCGGAGACATAAGACCCTTTCTCTGAGCCATCTCACTAAGTTCTTCAGATGAAATGAGGAATCGCATAAACTCGTTTGCCATATCCAGATTCCCGCTGTCTTTGTTTACAGAGAACTGCAGATTTGGCATATCCAGGAAGCATGCTCCTTCATCCGACATCGGTATCGGAACAAATGTATATTCAAAGGGATTGGAGATAAATGCCTCGGAGCGGCTTTCCCGTTTCTTAGTTCCCGAGACAGTATCACCGGAACAGGTCATCATAGGCACATCGCCCTCAAAAAAGCGAAGGATTACAGCATCGTAGTTGTTTTCGATCTCATCGCAGGCATCAAGGTTCACGCAGCCATCGTTAAGAAACTGCACGATCTTCTCAAGAGTAGGACGAATATACTCACCAGCAGAAGGGTCAAGAGCATTGAGTTTTTTAACGGCTTCCGCATCATCTGCCACGGTTCCGCAGAAGAAAGGATACATTGACAAAGAGAACAGCGATGTTGTCTCCTCTTTGGAGAAGCCCATCATCGGATTTTCATATCCCTTTTTTCTAAATGCATCACACACTTCAACCAGTTCCTTATAAGTTGTAGGAACATTCAGTCCTTCTTTTTCAAAAAGCTTCCTGTTCACAAGCATTCCGTAGGTATTTGCAAATACAGGGACCATCGGGAGTTTGCCATCATCCGTACTAAGGATTATATTGCTGCGGATGCAGTTAAGATCCAGTCCCAGGGCAGGGTCGGCCAGGTTCTCGGCATGATCTATTGAAGATTTGTATTGCTCACGACCATACATCCAAGAGTAATTAACATATATGTCAGGGGCATCATTCCCGTCAAGGACCGTTCCGATCATATTGTTGTAATCATCAACCTTTGTAAACATCAGTTCCACATTGGGATAATGCTCGTTAAAACGGTCAAATTCGGCCTCCAGCGCCTCAAAGTTATCATATCCTCCGGCAACTTTGATGTGGCAGCTGCTGGAAGTATCCAAAGACGGCTTAAAACCTTTCTGAGCTGTTGCTTCCTGCTTTCCGGAATCGCATGCGGTAATTCCCAGGATCATAAGCACGGCTAAAATCATACACATAGTCTTTTTCATGATGGTTTCCTTCCTTCCCGAATTCTACGGATCTCTTTTATGACTAATTTAATATCTATAGGCTTTGCAATATGCCCGTTCATTCCTGCATTCATACACTCGGTGACGTTTTCGGAGAATGCATCCGCCGTCATCGCAACTATCGGGATCGCACTGGCCCATGGATCCTCCAGTTTTCTTATCGCTCTTGTTGCATCGAGACCGTTCATCTCCGGCATCTGTACATCCATGAAGATCAACTCATAGCTGCCTTTTTCTGCTTTGCTTATCATATCCAAACAGACCCGTCCGTTTTCGGCACGGGTTGCGGTTATCCCGAACATGGCCAGGATGGCAGATATGATCTCCCAGTTGATATCATTATCTTCGGCAACAAGGATATTCAGACCATGCAAATCTGAATAATCATCCTCCGGCTCCATTGATCCGGACTCTTTTCCCAGCAGATCGTTGATCTTATCATAAAGCGTTGAACGGAAAAGCGGTTTGCTGACAAAGCCGTTTGCGCCCGCTTCTTTTGCTTTATCTTCAATATCCGACCAGTCATATGCGGAAATAAGCAAGATTGGAATTTTTGTGTCTATCTCATTGCGGATCCTGCTGATGATCTCAACACCATCAATCTCGGGCATTTTCCAGTCGACAATAACAACATCGTAATCCTGTCCTTTATGATGCCTGTGCCTGATCATTCCGAGTGCTTCCAATCCGCTTTGTGCAGACTCTGTCGATGCCCCAAGAGATTCAAGTGTATCAACAGCTGTCTGCAGCATGATCTCATCATCATCCACAATAAGCACACTGACAGAATCAAGCTGCATGTCTTCCCGCTGTCTGTCGGCTGCAGGTATATCCAGCACAACCGTGAAAGTTGTCCCCTTACCAAGTTCGCTTTGGCATTCGATCGAACCGTCCATCAGTTCAACCATCTGCTTTGTAATAGCAAGTCCAAGACCGGTTCCCTGAATACTGTTGACCCTGCTGTCTATCTGTCGAGAGAACGGCTGATACATGGTCTCCATATATTCAGGACTCATACCGATGCCGGTATCCTCCACAACATAGATCAGCCGAACAAAGCCAGGTGTAGGGCTCTTTTCCTCGCGCAGATCCACACTGACTCTTCCGCTGGGTTCGGTGTACTTGATGGCATTGGTAAGGATGTTTATATAGATCTGATTCAGACGCAGTTGATCCGTATAAAGATATTCCTTTTCCATACGGTTGATATAGAAATTAAATTCAAGATTTTTTTCCTTAATCATCGGCTGAGAAATGTTAACAAGATTTTCAACTGTTTCAACAATTGAGAATGTAAGCGGACTCAGTTTCAATTTTCCGCTCTCTACCTTTGATATATCCAGAATGTCATTGATAAGCGTCAGCAGGTGATTACTGGCAAGATTGATCTTCCGAAGGCTTTCCTTAGTTGACTCAACGTCCGGGAGATTTTTCTCGGCAATGGTCGTAAGTCCGATTATGGCATTCATCGGGGTTCGGATATCGTGAGACATGGTAGACAGGAAAACCGTCTTTGCATTGTTAGCGGATTCGGCTTCCCGGGCCGCAACTCTGAGGCGTCTGTTAAGAAAACGCATATAGCAAAGATCACTTACAAACAGAATAACCAGACAGACAGAAACGACTCCAAACAGCAGCCAGTTTTCCTCCTCCACCTGCAGATCGTTCGCAGGAACGAAACCCAGCAATGTCCATCCGGAGGTGGCGGTTACAGGAGTAAATGCCAGTATACACTCCTGTCCGTGAGAGTTGAGCATAGAAACAGAACCCGTCGATGAAGTGATCTTTTCGAACAATTGCTTCGTCGATTCGGGGTCTGCAGGATTATAAGATTTATAAAATTCAAAAAAGCTGGAGTTTTTAAAACTGTATCCTTTGAGGATATAATCACCGTCGGCATCGATCATTGACAGTTCGGCATTCACAAGCTCAGTCTGCGGAAATACCCATTTCTGCTCAAGTTCTGAGATCGGGATAACACGTAACAGGACAGCATTCCCTGAGGTCTTATTATCCGGATCATACAGCGTGACCTTGTTACAGAAAGCAAGTGACTGTTCGCCATTTGTCGGATTGGTGTAAGCTCGGGTGATATTGATCGATTTCCCGATCTCTTCTATCCAGTCCGTATTATTCAGGAGATCCATCCTTTTATAGGAAACAGAATAATCATCGGCTGTCCCCTGTTTCGGGCGCGTAGAAAGACCTGTTAATGTGTCGGGATTGATAAGATGAGCCGAAGCGTTCTCAAGTACATGTGAGGAACGGATAAACTCGATCGCCTCGTCCATAGTCATTGCTTTGCTGTTTATATAGCGCGCCCATACATCACAGATATTCTGCTCACCTTCCAGATAGTTCTCCGTTACCCGCTCCAGAGTGACCGTAGTATTCTCAAAATGCTCTATCTGCCTGCGGTAGGAATCCCTGTTCGCAAATCCTGAATAGAGAACAACGAAGGTCAGTATGGCAGCCATAGTGATCACATTGACAATTATAAAGATCTTTTTCATTTACGCCTGTCTTTTCCTGTTTCTATATAGTAGTTTTCTTTGTCGGCATACATGATCTTCTCAGCTGATTTGATCACATCATATATGTAAAAATATATTATATCACAGGTCATGCAAGCCCTGCATATTCGTATCCTGCTTCCTCTACTGCTGCCTTGATCAGTGTTTCATCAATATCTTTGGAATTCGTTATCGTTACAAGGTTTTCCTCGTGCGAAGCAACAGCGTTTTCGATACCGTCGATGGCCTCAAGAGCTTTCTTTACATGCATTTCACAGTGTTCACACATCATTCCGTTTACTTTGATCTTCATTTCTCTGTTTTCCTTTCCTGTTTCAGTAATTGTTTTCTGTTCTGTTAATCTCCCTGTGACAGGGTTTTTAACTGGCCTGTCTCTTTTGCTGTCATAGGGCCTTATCCTGTTAAGACGCAGCGCGTTTGAAACCACACAGAAGCTTGATAATCCCATCGCTGCCGCTCCGAATACAGGGTTCAGTTCCCATCCGAAAGCAGCAACGTAGCATCCTGCAGCCAGCGGTATCCCCAGAACATTATAGAAAAATGCCCAGAACAGATTCTCATGTATATTTCGAAGGGTACTTCTTGAGATCCTTATGGCAGCCGCAACATCTTTTATACTGCTCTTCATAAGAACCACATCAGCCGCATCTATCGCAACATCGGTTCCTGCACCGATCGCTATTCCGAGGTTTGCACAGGTAAGGGCAGGAGCATCGTTAATGCCGTCACCCACCATGGTCACAAGTCCATGTTCCATCAGTTTTCTTATGACTGCTTCCTTACCGTCGGGTCTGACCGAAGCAACAACTTCATCAACTCCGGCCTGTCCGGCAATCGCCCGGGCAGTTACCTCATTGTCACCGGTAAGCATGACTGTATGGATCCCCAGTGCTTTAAGTTCTGCGATTGCTTCCGCCGAGTCCTCTTTTATCACATCCGAAACTCCGAGGACTCCGAGGAGTTTATCTCTCTTTGTAAAAAGAACCGGAGTCTTTCCTTCCATTGCAAGGGTTTTGATAAGTTTCTCAGTCTTCGTGCTTAATCCGCCAAGAACGCTTCCGATATACTTTGCACTTCCGCCGCTTATCACATCATCTCCGAGTCTGGCCTTAAGTCCGTTTCCCGAAAGAACTTCAAACTCAGTGGTTTCTTCGTAAGATACTTTCTTTTCGCGTGCATGAGCAGTTACAGCTCTCGATATGGGATGCTCACTCTTGGATTCCAGAGAATATGCTGCCGATAGAAGTTCATTTTCCGTGATTCCTTCTGCAGGGTATATATCGGTAACTTTCATTTCTCCGCTTGTGACAGTTCCGGTTTTATCCAGAGCAATGATCTGGGTCTTTCCGGCCTGTTCAAGGGAGACAGCAGTCTTAAAGAGTATTCCTGTTTTAGCTGCGATTCCGTTCCCTACCATTATCGCAACAGGAGTTGCAAGTCCCAGTGCACAAGGGCAGCTTATAACAAGCACCGATACTGCTCTTGCTATAGCATATCCCGCACTCTGTCCTGCTGAGAGCCATGCTGAAAACGTTATAAGCGCGATCCCTATAACGGCTGGTACGAACACACCCGAGACCTTGTCAGCGATCTTGGCGATCGGTGCTTTTGTCGCCGCCGCATCACTCACCATTCTGATGATCGCTGAAAGAGTCGTATCTTCACCAACCCTCGTTGCTTCACAGACCATATATCCTGAGGTATTTATGGTTGCGGCTGATACCGTATCTCCCGAACTTTTCTCTACCGGAACGCTCTCACCCGTAAGGGCCGATTCATTTACAGCGCTCTCACCTTCGGTAACTATACCGTCAACGGGTATACTGTCTCCGGGCCTTACCACAAATCTGTCTCCAACCTTTACTGCTTCTATCGGAACGGTAATTTCTTCTCCATTCCTTATTACTACCGCAGTCTTTGGCGAAAGATCCATCAGTCCCTTAAGGGCGTTTGTAGTTCTGCCCTTCGAATTGGCTTCCAGCATCTTGCCGACAGTGATCAGAGTAAGTATCATGGCTGCCGCCTCAAAGTAGAACCGGTTCATATAATACATAACCTGCTCTTCGCTGCCGGAAAGCACAGCTCCTGTCATTGCAAATAAAGCAGCCACACTGTATCCGTATGAAGCAGCAGCTCCGAGTGCCACAAGGGTATCCATGTTTGGCGATCTGTGAATGAGCCCCTTAAACCCGCTTATGAAGAACTTCTGATTGATAACCAGTACCATCCCCGAAAGCAGCAGCTGATACAGTCCCATTGCTACATGATTACCGTTAAGGAAACCTGGCAGCGGCCAGTCCCAGAGCATGTGGCCCATTGACACGTACATTAACGGGACCAAAATGACTATCGATGCGATAAGCCTCTTTTTCATCTTCGGGGTCTCGGTGTCTTCCAGAAGATCATCACTTCCAGCAGCGTGTGTTCCGCTCCGGCTGACACCGTCTCCCTTTAAGCTGGCCCCATATCCTGCGGCCTGAACAGCAGCTATTATATCTTCGGGACGGGCAGAGCCTTCAACTCCCATTGAGTTGGTAAGCAGGCTGACTGCACAGCTGTCAACGCCATCTACGGCACTTACAGCCTTCTCCACTCTGGCCTGACAGGCAGCACAACTCATCCCTGTCACTTTGTATTGTTCCATGAAATCTCCTTTATCACTTCATCAGCTTCTGCATTGTTGTAACCAGTTCATCGATCACTTCGTCATTACCCTGTCTGATATTATCCGCAACACAGGTTCTCATGTGATTGGCAAGAAGCGCCTTGTTGAAACTGTTAAAAGCACTGGTTATTGCAGATACCTGAATGAGGATATCTGTACAATAGGCATCGTTCTCAAGCATTCCTTCAACGCCCCTGACCTGTCCTTCAATCCTCTTAAGTCTGTTCATAAGGTCCTTAAGCTCTTTTTCACCCCGCTCCTTATGTTTTCCGGAACTGCAGCAGGAACAGGCTTCATCTATGATCCCGGCATTATCTGTATGGTCTGACATATTCTTTGTCTCCTTTTTTGTTATACCCCTGTGGGGTATCGATGTGATTATATGATATACCCCCGGCGGGTATACTGTCAATGAGAACATTTTTATTCTGTTTCCCGCATAAAAAAAGAGGATGAATAATTTTCATCTTCTTTTGATTTAACATGATTCCAGTTATACCTGCTTTATCAGCTTCCGCTTTTACCTTTTTATAGGTTGAATTCAGCATCGCTGCCGATCCAAAGCTAACGATCTTCCGTACATCAGTTTTATCCTCACTCATTCTTAATCGTTATTGTCACGTCACCATTTCCAAGCAGTTCTGACAATTCCTTTTCAGATTTACCACTGATAGATCCGAGTCTTGTATAAGCCCAGGAATTTGACCCATAGAATACTACGATTTGATTTCCGGAATAAAGAACGATATCTCCCGCTTTAGTCGTCGTCTGCTTATCATCCATTGGAAGATTCTGACCGATGTAGCCCACTTGTTCAAAGCCACCGTACATGGACATCTGTATGCTTAAGGGGTCCTGTGAAACTAGCCCCTTAAGAGCTTCTACTGATTCGTTATCCTCCCAGGCAACCTGAACCTGTGTATCTCCTATCTCCATGATCATATCGCCGACTTCCTCCTCTTCATCGGTCTGAGGTATTTCATCACTTATCTCTTCTTTATCAGCTATGTCAATCGTCTGTTCCTTTTCTGATGATTCATCCTTTATGATATCCGGGCTTTCGCTGTCTGTTGCCTCTTCAATACTGCTTTGTACCGCATCGTCCGGGACTGTATGCGCGATCTCAACATCTTTTGCCCTGCCACAGGCAGTGATCCCAATGACAAGAAGAAACGCAACAGCTATTACAGTAATCCTTCTCATTCCTTCACCTCAGATATTCCCTATAGAAGCTCTCTATCTTATCAAAAGGGATCGCATCCTTTCCGCCACCGTCGTAAAGATCGGTATGTACAGCATCCGGGATGATCATGAGTTCCTTATTTCCGGCATACTTGCTGTCCTTTATCATCGCTGCATAGGCATCCTTTGAGAAATAACAGGAATGCGCTTTTTCTCCATGTATGATAAGCGCCGCACTTCTGATCTCATTACTGTACTTAAGGATCGGCTGGTTCATGAAAGACTCGCATCCGATCACGTTCCAACCGTCGTTGGAATTAAGAGATCTTGCATGATATCCTCTGTCTGTTTTGTAATAGTCGTAATAATCCTTTACAAAGAACGGAGCATCTTCCGGGAGCGGATCCACAACGCCGCCGGCACGCTTATACTCTCCTGCTTTCAAGTCTTCAAGGCGCTGCGCACACAGATTCTTCCTTTGTTGATATCTTGCCTCTTCGTTATCATCCGCATCAAAATATCCATTAGCGTTGACTCTTGTCATGTCATACATTGTAGATGCTACCGTAGCCTTAATCCTGGTATCAAGAACAGCTGTGTTAAGTGCCATTCCGCCCCATCCACAGATACCAAGAATACCGATACGATCAGGATCAACCTTTTCATGCAAAGATAAGAAATCCACTGCCGCCATAAAATCCTCCGTATTGATATCCGGAGATGCCATATATCTTACATTTCCTCCGCTCTCTCCGGTAAAAGAGGGATCGAAAGCTATCGTAAGGAATCCTCTCTCTGCCATGGTCTGTGCATAGAGGCCTGAGCACTGTTCCTTAACTGCACCAAAAGGCCCGGATACTGCGATTGCGGGGAGCTTACCGGATGCATTCTTTGGTACATACATATCCGCTGCAAGTGTGATTCCATAGCGATTCACAAATGTCACCTTGCTATGCTCTACCTTTTCGCTCTTTGGAAAAGTCTTATCCCACTCGGTTACTAAATTCAGTTCATCTGTTTTAATCATTGCCTATTCCTCCGTTATTTTTGCTTCATTTCGTTTTCAATTCTTCTTAGCATAAAATCCACACAGTCAACTTTTCTTCCGCATTCATGGTACTCATCCATGGCGCGGCACCTTTCCTTTTTCAGGAGCCTTACCATTTCATCTATGCTGCCAGACTCAAATCTCTCTAGAATTGAGGTCGCCATTTCATCAGAGCATCCGGAATCCGAAAGGGTTTGCTTTAGATATTCTTTATCCATGAGTATTCCTCATTTCTTTGTAACTTTTTGCTTATAAGTTCATTGTAGTTGGTTGTTTCTCCCTTCGCTAATGGTTATAATGAATATCATATTATTCCGATTTGGCATATCATTGATTATAGGGGTGTTCTATGGAAATCAGAACTTTAAGATATTTTCTTGCAGTTGCAAGAGAAGAAAATATGAGCAGAGCTGCCGAGATACTTCATGTAACCCAACCAACTCTGTCAAAACAGCTGAAATCTTTGGAAGAGGAACTTGGAAAGAAACTATTCACCAGACACAGTTTCAGCATAAAACTAACAGATGAAGGAATACTTCTCAGAAATCGAGCTGAGGATCTTGTGTGCATGGCTGACAAGATAGAACAGGAATTTGTTTCCCTTGATGATATAAGCGGAGGTGATCTGTACCTTGGACTTGCAGAATCATATCAGTTGAGGTTCCTGGCCAAAGCCATTAAGTCTTTTAAGGAAAACTATCCAAACCTCCACTACCATATCACAAGCGGTGATACAGAGCAGTTATCTGAAAAGGTCGAGAAAGGACTTCTCGATTTTGTTGTCCTGGTTGAGCAACCAAATACTCGTAAATATGAATATATCGACTTTCCACAGGCTGATACCTGGGGACTGATCATTCCTGAAAATGATTCACTGGCCAAAAAAAAATCTATCCGTATTGATGACCTTATCGGACTGCCACTTTTCTGCTCTGATCAGGCATGGAATGGTGATATCAGAAACTGGGCAGGAAGCAGATTTTCTGAGCTACAGCTTGAAGGGTCTTTTCGCCTTTCCTACAACGGCTCCATATTTGCAATGGAAGGTTTAGGATATCTGCTCACCTATGAGCATCTTGTAAATACGTCAAAAGACAGCGGTCTTGTATTCATACCACTGTCTCCTAAACTTGAAAATAAAATATATTTTGCATGGAATCGCTATCAGGCATTTACACCTATAGCAGAAAGATTTTTATCACATTTAAAACTGATATTACAAACTGAATAAAAGAATTAACATAGAATGATAGCATTGATTTCTCCTCTGTATTTTACCTTATAGTTTTATAATCACATCATATTTTGTCTGCATCCGGCTGTCTGCTCTTGACACAATGGTTAGTTTGCGCTAACATGTCATTTGAAATTAATCCCATGAGGGAGTAGCAGGCGTTACGGCGCAGCAAGTCAACATCCTGACATTATATGTCTGGCTTGTTTTAAATTGCGAGACTCATGTATAGAGACAGAACTATACATGCAGTTATAAGGATCAAACATTTTCCGGGTATAGTTCGACTGTACCCGGTTTTTTTATTCAAAATCCGGTCATTAAATCAGAGTATTTAGGAGGCAGCAAAGTATGAATGAAGATTTTCTGGTGATCCATGATCTTAAAAAAAGCTTCGGGCAGGGAGAGGCCCGGCAGGATGTTTTAAGAGGTATGGACTTTACGGTAAAACAGGGTGAATTCTGTGTTCTCCTCGGGCCGTCCGGTTCCGGCAAATCCACCCTTCTTAATATAATTGGAGGCATCGATACTCCCGATTCGGGATATGTAAGCATAAACGGCGACAGGCTTGAAGACATGAGTGAGAAACAACTTACAATGTACAGAAGGAGGCATCTTGGCTATGTTTTCCAGATGTATAACCTTATACCGAACCTGAACGTCAAAGAAAACATTGAAGTCGGAGCATACCTTTCTGATAAGCCGCTCGATGTCGAGGAGGTAATAACCACTCTGGGGTTGCAGGATCATAAATACAAATACCCGAATCAGCTCTCCGGCGGTCAGCAGCAAAGAGTATCCATCGGCAGAGCCGTTGTTAAAAATCCCGATATTCTGATGTGCGATGAGCCGACCGGGGCTCTCGATTATAAGACCTCAAAAGAGATCCTTTCTCTTATAAGCGACTGTAACAGTAAATTTGGCAGCACTGTCATCATGGTCACGCACAACGAAGCCATCCGGCACATGGCGGATCATGTGATCAAACTGCGTGACGGTATCGTTCGTCACAATGACATAAACGAAGTGAAAACGCCTGCCGATGAGCTGGAGTGGTAAGGAGGCATACGATGAAAAATCCGTTGATCAAACGTATTCCCAAAGAGCTGTCCTCCGACTGGCATAAGTATCTTGTCATCTTAGTCTTTCTGGTCCTGATGATCGGACTTGTTTCCGGAATGTATGTAGGCCATGACAGCATGCTCTATTCCATAGACAAGGGCCGCAATGAGCTGGACCTTGAAGACGGTTCCTTTGAGCTGTCAAAAAAGGCTTCAACCGAACAGCTAAAGGATATCAGCCGGGGCGAAATGGCTGATGTCAGACAGTATTTTCTGGATAAGGGTATTAAAGAGGCCGATTCAGAGGTAGCGGATGCTATAGAAAAGGAACTGGATGCGCAGGTCAGAGCCACTATCGAAGAAGGTGTCCGAATGCAGTGTGAAGCATTCGGTATCGTCGATGACGATATGATCGATGAACAGGTCGACAAAGCCATAGAAGAAAATTATGACAGTGCCATTGATGAAGCCCGCAGATCTGAAGAGTTTAAAACCGCAGAAAAGGAAGCTTATGAAAAAGCACATAAAACCGTCACCGAGGCGGTGGATGATGAGTGGGATGATATTTCCGAAGAGTACGGGCTGAATGATGAAGAATTTGTTCCGGTTCATGTTAATATCTATGAGGATTTTTACAGAGATGAAAACGAAGATAATGACAATGACGGAACAGTTGATGCAACTGTCAGGATATTCAAAAGCGATGCACCGATCGACCGGGCATCTTTCAACGAAGGCCGCGCTCCAAAGAACGATTCCGAGATCGCAATCGACAGGATGCACGCCGATAATGCAGGCATCGGCATAGGCGATACTATAACCGTCGGCGGCAGAAAATTTGATGTTGTCGGACTATTGTCATATGTGCACTATCTGACCCTTCACGAATCAAATACGGATCTGATGTTTGATGCATTCGGATTCGATGTGGCAATGGTAACTCCCGAAGCCTTTGATATGCTTCATTCAAGAGTTCATTATAACTATGCATATATTTATGAGACGGCACCTGCTGACAAGATCGCAAAGGCCGATATGTCCGAGAATTTTCTCAAATCACTGATCACGCAGACACTCGTTTATGATAATGAGATCAAGGCCTACCTCCCTGAATACCTGAGGCAGGCAAGTAATTTCGCACCTTCCGACATTGAGGGTGATTCCAGTGCCACAAGTATACTCTGCTACATTCTGATAGCCGTGATCGCTTTTATATTTGCCATCACAATAAGCAATACGATCGATAAGGAATCCACGGTGATAGGGACACTTCGTGCCTCGGGTTACAGCAAAAAGGAGCTGGTCATACATTACATGTCCATGCCTGTTATTGTAACACTGATCGGTGCACTTATCGGTAATATTCTCGGTTATACCGCATTTCGCGGGATGGCTGTGTCACTGTATTATGAAAGCTACAGTCTTCCTTCCTGCCATATCGTATGGAGTCCGACGGCCCTTATTAAGACAACCGTCATCCCGCTCATACTGATGTTTTTTATCAATCTTTTAGTTATTGTCAATAAGCTTCAGTTAAGCCCTCTTAAGTTCTTAAGGCATGATCTTAATAAGACCAGACGGTCCAAGGCGCGTAGGCTTCCGGCATGGTCATTTATGAAGAGGTTCAGGCTAAGGATCCTGTTCCAGAATATGCCCAGTTATGTGGTTCTGATCTTCGGAGTAATCTTCATAGAGCTGATGATGTGCTTTGCGTTCGGTTTGCCGGATTCTCTGAATAACTACGGAGACAGAGCTCACGAGATGATATTTGCCGATTATCAGTATATGCTGATGGGCTATAAGGATCCTGACGGGAACATGATAGACACGGTTGAAGAAAGTGCAGAAAAGTTCAGCTGTAAAACCTTGCTGTATCCAAAGAAGGCCAGCTCGATGCGTCAGGGAATGGGAAGCGGCGGCGATGAAAGTGTGACCGTTTACGGTATCACTCCGGACAGTTCATATGTAGATCTTCCTCAGAATCTACCTCATAACCATGTTTGCCCCTCATCAGCATTCATGAAAAAATTCGACCTTAAAGCCGGTGACAAGATTACTCTTCACGAAGAATATGAGAACAAGTCGTATGAATTCATTGTTGACGACGTGATCGACTACGATGGAAGCATAGCCGTATTTATGGATAAAGCCGGCTTCAATGAAGCATTTGATAAAAAACCTGAAGAGTTCATGGGCTATTTTTCAAGGAACGAGATAACCGATATAGACGAGCAGGACATTGCAACTGTGATCACCGCCGATGATATCTCCAAAGTAGCCGCTCAGCTCAATCATTCCATCGGAGGGATCGTAAGGGCATTTAAATATGTTCTGGTCGTATTGGCTGCCGCTTTAATATACCTTCTTGCCAAGATCATAATAGAGCGTAACGAGCGATCGATCTCCATGGCCAAGATACTTGGGTTTACAAACGGGGAGATCGGATCACTCTATATTATCCCTACTGCGATCGTAGTTACGATCTGCGCTGTTTGCGGTTTCGTTGCCGGTTATTTTCTGATGACGGAAGTATTTAAGATATTCATGCTCCAGATGGACGGATATTTTTCATACTACATGACAAAGCCTTCAATGGTATTGTCCGTTCTGTTTCTGCTTATCGGTTATCTGGCCGTATCCGTTGTTGATTATATCCGCATCAAAAGGATTCCGCTTGACGAAGCACTCAAGAACGTAGAATAACCATCATGATAAAGCCATTCACGCGATATGCCAGTTTTCCGCCTGCTGCCTGATCTTCACGAAACCGGCATATCTGCCGTTCATGGCAAGGAGTTCTTCGTGCTTTCCTCTTTCTGCGATCCTGCCATCATCTACGACCAGTATCTGATCAGCTGATTCAATCGTTGCCAGTCTGTGTGCGATTATGATCACCGTCTTGCCCCTGGACAGTTCCGTCAGAGCCCCCTGTATCAGATGTTCATTCTCCGGATCTATGCTGGCTGTAGACTCATCCAAAATAATGACAGGCGAATCCTTCAATATCGCTCTTGCAATGGATATCCTCTGCTTCTGACCTCCTGACAGAGTTCCGCCTCCTTCTCCGATCACTGTATCATACCCGTCCGGCAGTTCCATGATAAAATCATGGCAGCGCGCTTTCTTTGCCGCTTCGATCATCTCCTCTTCGGATACATTATCCCTTCCGAAACAGATATTGGCACGGATAGTATCATTGAACAGATATACATTCTGAAACACCATCGATATATTTTTTAGCAGACTGTCCAGACTGTATTTCTTCACATCAATTCCACCAAGAGTGATACTGCCCTTCGTTACATCATAAAATCTCGCGATCAGATTGCAGATCGTTGTCTTGCCGCTTCCCGAAGGACCTACTATAGCAGTAGTTGAACCCTCAGGAATAGAAAATGAGACGTCCTTAAGGACCTTTCTGCTTTCTGTCTCCTTTGCATTGTAGTATGAAAAATCCACATTTGAAAACTCGATATCATAGGATTCAGGTCTGATGTCCTGTCCCTCGGCATCCAGCAGATTACTGTCGGAAAACATCTCCATCTTATTGAACGCATTATTTATCACGGATAAAACATGCGCACTGTCAGCTATAGGTTCTACGGAATTAAAGATAGACATAGACAGAAAGGATACTATCAACACCATAGACAGATCCAGCCTTCCGGCCAATCCCGCGTATATGACCGCCAGGATCATCCACGCACTCGCAGCTTTCAATGCGAAGATATGCAGACAGTTATATGGGATGAATCCACATTCTATCTTCAATGCTATTTTCTTTGCTCTGGCGCACGCTTCCGTAAAATCCTTTACCGAAGCCCCTTCCATTCCGAATGACTTGACCACCGGCAAACCTCTGGTATACTCCAATGTTGCTCTGGTCAGACGCTCATTCTCCGCATTTAATACTTTGGTATTTTCAGTGCTGTGTTTCGATATCATCAGCAGGAAGATAAACGAGACGATCACACCGCACAATGCGATCAGTGCACATTCCGGTACGGTAAAAATGAGAAATAACAATATGCACAGAAAATTCAGATATCCTCCGACAAATCCGTCAACCATACGGATCCCCATGTTCTCCAATGTTGCCAGTCCGGTCGTTATGGCGTTGAGGATTGCGCCCGTATCATTAGTCTGGAAATATCCAAGTGATACTCGCTTCAGCGCTTCACCTATCTTAAGCCTGTCTCTGGCCACGAGTTCATAGCCTATCTTCTCGTGAAAACGCGCCTTCAGGTAATCAAACAAAAATCTGGCAAACACCATCAGCAATATGATGCCAAGGCTCCTTAAAGCGAGCGAAGGATCGATGTCCTCACCGATTTTTACTCCCTTTATGATCATACCTATAACAAATCCGGCATAGGCCACCGGAGCTGCAACCGCCCATGAAGAGAAAAATGAAAATATAAATCCGATAAACAGATCGGCCTTAAATTCACCGCACCAGTCTATGATCCTTTTTATTGTTCTAAACATCTCTTATGCCTCCTTTAAGTTACCGGCCGCCCAGTTTCTGGCGCCTATATGAGCCTGCCACATTCTGTTATAAAGCGACGATCTTTGCATAAGTTCGTCCTGTGTACCCATATCTTCTATGCGTCCGTCATTAAGTACCACGATCCTGTCCGCATTTTTGATGGTGGACAGTCTGTGCGCTATAACCAGCAGCGTCTTTCCTCTGGTCAGATTTGCGATCGATTCCTGAAGCTTTGTTTCATTTTCGGGGTCTGTAAATGCCGTTGCTTCATCAAGTATTACTATGGGTGCATTTTTAAGCATCATACGCGCTATGGCGATCCTCTGTCTTTCGCCTCCTGATAGTCTCTTGCCGGCCTCTCCCGCAGATGTATCATAGCCGTCGGGAAGCTTCTTTATAAACTCATCACAACAGGCAGCCCTGGCTGCAGCCATAACTTCTTCATCGGTCGCGCCGGGTTTTCCGAGCCGTATGTTTTCCTTTATGGATCTGGAAAACAGAAAATTATCCTGTGTTACGAAACTCACGATATTGGCCAGCGCAGTCACCTTCATATCTTTTATGTCGATCCCGCCGATCCTTATGCTGCCGCTGCTCACATCCCAGAATCTGGCAATCAGTTTGGCCACGGTTGATTTTCCGCCGCCGCTCGGTCCTACGAGCGCAGTGAAGTTGCCTTCGTTAAGCGTAAGGTCGATCCCGTGAAGGACTTCTCCCATCTGATCATCATATGTAAAATGAACATCCTTAAGTTCGATCGTAAATTTCTCAGGCAATTTGTCCGTCCCGGGTTCAGGCAGTGCGTTAATATCCAGAAACTTTTTAACCTCGAGGACCGTATACTGCATCTGCCTCAGTCCGTTGGAAAATACCTCGATCTTAGCCATACTTATGACCATAGACATCGCAAGCATAACACTTAAAGCCATCTGCGATATCGTCATGCTGCCCTTTCCAACGAGCAGGATACTTACCGGAACCACACCAAGTAACGTCGCCGGCATGAATGCAAAGGCCAGCTTCATTGTTACCCATGTGGACTTAAGCCACTCAATAACAAAATCCCTATAATCACGTATGGAACCGGCGAACTTCTCATAGCTTACTCCGGTTTTGCCGAAGGCTTTGATAACCTCTATACCTTCCACATATTCAACGATCATACTGCTCATGCCCGCATTCGCCTTCTGGTATTTTTCCATGTTCTTTCCACTCAGTTTGAAAGTCAGCATCATAAAAACCAGTCCCAGTGGCAGCGCCAGCAAAGAGGCTAATGCGACGCGGACATCAACGAGTGTGAGCGCAACAAAGCATACAACAGGAAGCAGAATATGTCCGGCTCCCTCCGGAACCACATGTGCCAGAGGCGGCTCAATGTCTTCGATCTTGTCAATGATCACACCCTTGATCTCTCCGATCGAATGAGCATATACCTCTCCGAGAGGAGCTTTTAAAAAGGTATCCGCTACTTTAAGTCTTAATCCTTCAAGAACATTAAAAGCTACATAATGTGATATTCCGGTTGATATCCCAAAGCAGACCACTTTGACCAGATAGGCGCACAGCGCTGCCAGAATGCTTTTTTGAGTGAAAACCCTGTCAAGATTTCCTGCGATATACCGGTCGAGTATCCTGTACACACAATAATACGGAACAAGGCCGGAAACCAGGCTGATCATCGAAAAAATAACTGATGTCCCCAGTTTTCCTCCACTGCCTTTTGCATAGGAAAGCAGCGTTCCGAACCATTTTTTTTGTTCGTTTGTAACTTCTTCGTTCATTGTTTTCGTTTCTCCTGTCTGTAATTAATAACGGTCAGAGGTTTACTTTGATCTCTGAGGCTGCCGTACGTTAACGTTTCGGACTTTTTGTTAGCTAACCCCTAAAACAGCCTCACCGCCTGATCCTTTTAAAGAACCAGACGGTGAGTATGTTTTTTGATATTTTGTTTTTATCCTGATCAGACACCCATCATTTTCTTCCATCCGGGAAGAAAGAACTTTTCTAGAGTCGATAGTGCTTCGTTTGCTTCTTCCAGCGGATAATTGTGAACCACAGGCTCAAACAATGCAGTTAAATAGGCCGTCAGCAGCAGATGCAGCTGCTGTTTTGTAATATCCGGAACTTTTATCCCGGATATTCTCATCTCATCAAGATATTCCAGAAATTTATCCTGTGCCATTTGAGTCATATCATGAAGATAATTCTCATATTTGCTGCCCTTTGATCTGGCGATAAGCAGATGAAAATCCTCCATATCCGGATAGACCACCTCACGCATCATATCAATGAAGGAATCCTGCCAGACAACCTTTCGGGTTTTCCTTATTGGTTCTTCGTATCTGCGCATATGAGCGGACGCCCATTCCATCAGTCGTTCTTCTGCGGGAGAGACCAGTTGATAGAAAAGGTCCTCTTTATCTTTACAATGCCGGTATATTCCCGCTGCTGTCATACCGCAGCGATTGGCTATACTCCTCATGGACGCTTTTTCAAAGCCCATCTTAAGGAATTCCGCTTTGGCTGCCGCCATGATCTTTATATGACTGACTGACTTGTCTCTGGGCACTTTGACTTTTCCTTCCTTTTGTTAACATCATATGCTAACAGCATTAGCTAACAGTCATATACTATCAATCATCTTATAATATGTCAAGTCTGACAATAAAAAAAGACCACGAGGTTCATCCCCGTGGTCTTTATGGTCATACGTAAACGTTCATGTGTAATCAGACCGATCTCATCTTTTTACATTAAATGCATTTATTCCGGGATATACTGCGGATGCTCCCAGTTCTTCTTCTATACGAAGCAGCTGATTGTATTTTGCTACTCTTTCAGATCTGGAAGGTGCTCCTGTTTTTATCTGGCAGGTATTAAGAGCAACTGCCAGATCCGCGATCGTTGTATCTTCCGTTTCACCGGATCTGTGAGAAGATATGGCGGTATATCCGGCTTTGTGCGCCATCTTGATGGCTTCCAGTGTCTCCGAAACGGATCCGATCTGGTTCAATTTTATAAGTATGGAATTGCCCGCGCCAAGTTCAATACCTTTCTTAAGTCTCTCGGTATTCGTCACAAAAAGGTCATCGCCGACCAGCTGAACCTTCCCACCGATCTTTGCTGTCATTCTCTGCCAGCCTTCCCAGTCTTCCTCATCGAGGCCGTCCTCAATGGAAATAATGGGATATTTATCTACAAGGCTTTCCCAGTGTGCAATCAGCTCATCTGAGGTAAATTCTTTGCCTGACTTGGGCTGCTTGTAGAATCCCTTGCCTTTTTCACTCTTCCATTCGGAAGATGCAGCATCCATTGCTATCATGAAGTCTTTGCCAGGCTCATAACCCGCAGCCTTGATGGCCTCAAGTATCTTTTCGATCGCATCCTCATCGCTCTTTAGCTGATTGGGAGCAAATCCTCCCTCGTCGCCAACTGCAGTAACATCTCCCATCTCTTTTATAAGTTTCTTAAGAGAATGGAACACTTCAGCGCACCAGCGAAGACCTTCTTTAAAGGAAGGAGCTCCTACAGGCATTACCATGAACTCCTGCGTATCAACAGCGCTGTCTGCATGCGCTCCGCCGTTCAGTATGTTCATCATGGGGACAGGAAGCCGGTTGCCCTGAACTCCTCCCAAAAATCTGTATAACGGAATGTCAAGTGACTTGGCGGCGGCCCTTGCTGTGGCTATAGATACCGCAAGTATTGCATTTGCACCGAGATTTGATTTGTCCTTCGTTCCGTCTGCTTTGATCATGGCGGCGTCAACTGCGTAAGTATCCGATGCATCAAGTCCGAGAATGGCATCTCTGATCCTGCCGTTGATGTTTTCTACGGCCTTTGTCACGCCTTTGCCAAGGTATCTGCCCTTATCGCCGTCTCTGAGCTCAAGTGCCTCAAATTCTCCGGTGGACGCTCCTGAAGGTGCTGTACCCAGTGCTATTGTTCCGTCAGATAGAGTAACCTCGGCTTCTACAGTCGGATTACCTCTTGAATCGAGGATCTCCCTTCCTAACACATCAACAATCTCTAAATAATCTTTCATTGTCAAACCTCCATAACAATAGTTAATCTAGGGTTAGCGTGCGCTAACCTAACGGCTACAAAAAAGGGCTCACGCCCTTAATACTGAATTCCTCTCCCCCCCGGTAAAGGCCATAGGTTCCTGTACCAGGATGAGAGAGGATTCAAACATGATTTATTCACAGTTAGCAATTGCTAACTGTATTTATATTATCATCTCTCCTTATATGTGTCAATATTTCCTGTAAACATATTGTCAATCATTGTAATTTCCCTGAACATCCATGCAGTTTAAGAAGCCTGTAGTGATACCATATGAGCATAGGTCCCGTCTTTGTCCATAAGCGATGCGTGATCTCCGCGCTCTGTTATCTCACCGTCCGATATAACAAGTATCTGATCCGCGTCCTTAATAGTCTTAAGTCTATGGGCAATGACCAGAAGTGTTTTGTTTTTACATAGTTCAGATATTGCCTCCTGAATGGCACGCTCATTATCCGCATCAACACTCGCAGTAGCTTCATCCAGGATAATTATCGGAGCATCCTTTAAGATACATCTGGCTATGGATATCCTCTGCTTCTCTCCGCCTGAAAGCGATGCTCCTCCTTCTCCTATTACAGTATCAAATCCTTCAGGAAGCTGCATAATGAAATCATAACATTTTGCTTTTTTCGCAGCTTCTTCGACCTCTTTCCTGGTAGATTCCGGTCTTCCTATAGCTATGTTGTTATATATCGTATCCTGAAAAAGATATACTCTCTGGAATACCATACTGATATTGTTCATAAGACTTCCAAGCGAAACTTCCCTTATGTCCTCACCATTCACAAGTATACGTCCGCTTCCCACATCCCAGAATCTGGCAAGGAGCGAAGCTATGGTCGATTTTCCTCCCCCGGACGGTCCAACCAGCGCTGTCATCTCACCCTTATTGACCTTAAATGAGACATCTTTGAGGACATCCTTATCTGTATATCCGAAGCATACCTTATCATATTCTATCGCCGGAACCTCAGGATCTGATGCAGTTACTTCCGATAAATCCTTTTTCCCTTCATCTGTTAATTCTTCTGCCTCAAATACCTCTTCTATTCTGTCAAGGCTGGCAGATGTTACGGTAAGTCTGGCCATCTGACTGTAATAACTCTTGATGGCAACGAACATATCAAAGAGAAATAACGCCATACCGGCCATATATGTGTCAGGGATCATTCCCTTACCAAAAAGTAACCCGGACAGAGCCAGCATCAGAGCCGTGCCTATGCCGAAAGTCAGGTAAAGAGCCCTTGCCCACGGACTGTAGGCTATCTCGAAATCAATGCTTTCCTTGCAACTTTTCTTAAATTCATCCGTAAGTTTCCTTGACCTGTCTCCAAGCATGTTGAAAGACTTGATGATGCCTATTCCCTCAGCAAAATCCAGGACCTCTTCGGTCAGTGATTCGGCATCCTCCTGCTTGATGATCGAGTGCTTAAGAGTGGTCTTAAGCATCAGATTACCGACTACTATAAACACAGCGGTAACAAGTACAGCCAGAAGTCCCAGCCTGATATCCATCACAAACATCATGAGGACCATAAGCCCCTGAGATACTATAAAAGTCACCAGTTCCGACAGTACTCCCATGCAGTTTTCTTCTATGAACACCATGTCAGTGGACAGAACCGCACTGATCTTGCCCATATTTCCTTCCGTAAAGTATCCCATTGGGAGCTTTCTCAAATGATCGCCGAGTCTCATCCTCATATCGGCAAATATCATATAACCGGTAGCCGATTGAAGAACGTTGGTAATATGCTCAAACACCGCCTCCAGGATCACACCGGCTGCGATCGCTATCCCAAGATACAGGCATTTTCTCTTATCCATCTGCCCCTGCATAAACATACTTATCATCATAAAAGACAATACCAGCGGAGCCTTCATCATGATCCCTTTGATAAATGAAGTGATATACGACATCCGTATTCTGGTCTTATATCTGCCGGTAATACCGATCAATCTGTGTAATATCTTTAGCATTGTTTCAGCCCTCCTTTATCTTCCATGTGCTGGCACTGACGGATGCATCCCAGAACTTCTTATATTCCGGGCAGTCTCTCAAAAGGTTTTCATGCCTGTCAGCGGCTATGCACTGCCCCTCCTTCATGACACATATCTTATCCGCGCACTTTACGGTGGATAATCTGTGGGCGATCACAAGTACCGTCTTATCTTTAACTATCTCATCGATCGCAGCATTAAGCTTTTCTTCGTTTTCGGGATCCATGAAGGCAGTAGCCTCATCCAGGACTATGATCGGCGCATCCTTAAGTATCGCTCGCGCAAGGGATATTCGTTGCCTTTCACCGCCCGACAGCTGCTTTCCTCCGTCTCCGGCTTTTGTTTCGATACCGTCCGGGAGCCTGTCCAGGAATTCATCGCACTGGGCTTTGTGAGCGGCCTCAAGAACCTGTTCCCTGCTCGCATCAGGTTTTCCGATCAGAATATTCTCATAAAGAGTGGTATTAAAGAGAAACTGCTCCTGTGATACATATGCAACCTGCTCATTCAGCGCTTCAAGTGTCATGTCGGTTATATTCTGACCGCCGATCCTGATCGTCCCCTCATCCAGGTCGTAGTAATGCACGAGCAGCTTGGCCAGTGTGGACTTGCCGCTTCCCGATTCTCCCACAAGGGCTGTGGTCGTTCCCTGTTTCATCTCCAGGCTCACACCATGCAGGACCTCTTCATCTTCATAGCCGAATCTGACATTTTCAAATGAAACATCCCAGCCCGTGCCCGTGAAGCCGAGTTTTCCCTCTTTGAGCGGAGGATGATCCATGAGTTTCTCCAGCTCTGCTATCTTATAATCAAGCTGAGGAAACTTTCCTGCAAAATTAAGCGCTTTTAAGAACGACGGACCTACCGCAAAAGACATGCACAGAACGAGAATGAG
>JAEEGL014165863.1_pt1 | contig 24150 bp, 19 predicted proteins | sample 9134231 | NCBI WGS metagenome assembly JAEEGL01 (sample SAMN16246548, study PRJNA631951) | gut metagenome | biome: gut microbiome; feature: rumen; material: fiber-attached | host: Bos | place: Iran: Karaj | collected 2018-10
CGTGATGCCCTATTCCCCGAAGGATGCCGTCCTGTTCCAGTATTACACGACGCTGGAGGGAGTGATGCAGAAGGAAGATCCGACCAACCCGGAATTCATCGTTCCGGAGAAGCTAAAAAAACTCTTCGAGGCGAAGGATTATGGCCGATACGCGGCAGCGGACGGCAAGATCCACACCTGCTTCCTCACCAACAACGACATCACGGGCGGCAACAGCGGCTCGCCGGTGCTGGATGCCGACGGCAACCTCATCGGCCTTGCCTTCGACGGCAACTGGGAGTCGATGTCTTCGGACGTGATGTTCGAGCCGGATCTCCAGCGCTGCATCTGCGTGGATATTCATTACGTGCTGTTCCTCGTGGATAAATTCGGCGGCGCAAGCCACCTCATCAAGGAAATGGATTTCGCGAAATGATGGAGAGCGGAGAAATTTTGCGGGCGCTTGCCGAGGTGACGCATCCGGCGAAAGGGGACAGGTCGATCATCGACCTGGGGATGGTGGAGGACATCTCCCTGGAGGATGGGAAGATTATTGTTACGCTGGGATTTGAAGGTCGGCAGGATCCGTTGAAGGACTATTTGACCGGGGCCGTCAAGGCCGCGATCATCCGCCACGACCCGTCGGCGGAAGTGGAAGTGAGAACCGTCGTGAATGAGAAGCCTCGGGAGAAGCAGGATATTCGCGGTCTGACGCTGGAGCAAGTCACGAATGTGCGCCATATCATCGGAGTGGCGTCCGGCAAGGGCGGCGTTGGAAAATCAACGGTGGCGGTCAACCTCGCCATCGCTCTTGCGCGGCTCGGCTACCGGGTTGGCCTGGCGGATGCGGACGTTTACGGCCCGTCGGTGCCGATGATGACCGGGACGGAGGGTCTGGCTCCCGCCGGAGAGGAGGTGGACGGCCAGGAACTGTTCATCCCGCTGGAAAAATACGGCGTGAAGTGGATGTCGATCGGGTATTTCGCCCGTCCCGGGCAGGCGCTGATCTGGCGCGGCCCGATGGCTTGCAATGCCCTCAAGCAGATGATTCTGCAGGTGAAATGGGGCGTGCTGGACTTCCTGCTGATCGATATGCCGCCGGGAACGGGGGATATTCACATCTCGCTGGTGCAGGAAATTCCCCTGGAGGGAGCTATCATCGTGACGACGCCGCAGGCGGTGGCCCTTGCCGATGTGGAGAAGGGCATCGATATGTTCCGCAACAAGAGCATCGACCGTCCCGTCTTCGGGATCGTGGAAAATATGGCCTGGTTTACCCCGGCCGAGCATCCGTCCGAGAAGTACTACATCTTCGGGAAGGATGGCGGCGCCGCAATGGCGGAACGTTTCGGCGTGCCGCTCCTGGGGCAGATTCCGCTCGTAGAGTCGATCCGAGAAAGCGGAGATTCCGGCGAGCCTGCCGCCCTTTCCACCCGGCCTGACGCCGAGGCCTTCCTCGGCCTGGCCGGGACCCTCGCCAAAATGCTCGGATAATGAAAACGCACCGCTCACCCTGGACCTGGATCCCGACGCTGTATTTTGCGGAGGGGCTTCCTTATATCGTCATCACGACCGTATCGCTCTTGGTGATGAAAGATATGGGGCTGAGCGATGCCAAGGTAACCCTCTACACCGGCTGGCTGGGGCTTCCTTGGATCGTGAAACCGCTCTGGAGTCCGTTTGTCGACATTATTAAGACCAAACGCTGGTGGGTGATCCTGATGCAGGCGCTGCTCGGATCGGCTTTCGCCGGCGTAGCTTTTACACTCCCGACCGGACTGTGGTTCCAGAGCCTGATGTTCTTCCTGTTCCTGGCCGGATTCACCAGTGCGACGCACGATATTGCAGCGGATGGCTATTATATGATCGAGCTGGATTCGCACCAGCAGTCGTTCTTCGTGGGCATTCGCAATACTGTCTACCGGCTGGCGATGATTTTCGGCAGCGGATTTCTCGTCTGGCTGGCCGGGTATCTCCAGCGGGAGGGCGGCACGACTATCCTGAGCTGGTGCATCGTGTTTTATATATTGGCGGGAATCTTCATCGCCATTACCCTGTACCATTTCTTCTGCCTTCCCAAGAGCGAGGGTGATATGCCGCGGTCGGCCTCCTTCCGGGAGACCGGGCGGCTGCTCGGAGAGAGCCTCGGTTCATTCTTCGTGAAGTTCCCGGTGAAGGAAACCATTCTGGCTCTGCTGTTCATCCTGCTTTTCCGCCTGCCGGAGGCAATGCTGGGGAAGATCAGCCCGCTGTTCCTGACCCGGAGCGTCGCGGAGGGCGGCCTCGGCCTCACCAAGGAGCAGTTCGGCCTGTTCTACAGCACGATCGGGACCATCGGACTGGTCCTGGGAGGAATCCTGGGCGGCATCGCGGCCAGTCGGCACGGCCTCAAGAAGTGGCTCTGGCCGATGGTGGTCGCCATCACAGTCCCGGATGTCGTCTACGTGTATTTCAGCTTCGAGCATCCGACCAACCTGCCGCTCATCTCCACCTGCATTTTCATCGAGCAGCTGGGCTATGGCTTCGGCTTCACGGCCCTCACCCTGTATATGCTGTACTACAGTATCGGCCGGTTCAAGACCTCCCATTATTCCATCTGCACCGGTATCACCTTCCTGGGCCTGATGCTTCCGGGAATGGTCTCCGGTTATCTGGCGGAGAGACTGGGCTATCAGCAATTCTTCATCCTGATTATGGCCCTCTGCCTCGTCACCTTCCTCGTTGCGGCCCTCATCCGCATCGATCCTCATTTCGGAAAACAAAACACACAGTGATGATCCAGAAACCCACCTATATTCCACCCTCTGTCCGGATAGCCGCCGCGCTAATCCCGGAGAATGTCATGACGGCCAGCCACGAAGGCTTCCCCGTCGATCCCGTAGACCCTGATATTTTTGAAAGCTGATATGAAAGCGCGCCTGATTCCGGCGGCCGTTGCCGCCATTGCCGCGCTTGCGGCCTGTTCGTCCCAGGATTTGACTCCCGATCCCTCCGGGAGACCGTCCAGGAACCCGTCAGAGATATATACTACGAAGAATATCATCCATCCTTACCAGGTACAGACCGGCATCATAAAAGTTCCGGGAGAGACCACAACCCTGCAATCTTCCTTCTCCTGCCCGACCCGTACCCATCTTGAGATGAATGATGCAGGGACCTTCGCGGACGTATTGTGGGATGCCGGAGACGGTTTCTTGATGTTGGCGCAGGACCCCTCGAGCGAGCGGGTTTACGGAGCGGATTATACAACCTCCTCCGGTGGTGCGGTTGCATCATTTATATCGAATGACGACCTCCCTGCCGCCACTCTGTTCTATAGCTTCTATCCCGGGGATGTCGATGGATACGTTGACCTGAGCGATATGGGCTATGGTCTCGCATTCGTCGTTTCTATTCCGTCGGCGCAGACGGCCCTGGCGGGGAATGTGGCGCCGGGGACCAATTTCTCCGCAGCCGTTTCCGCCTCCCGGACGGAGGACCTGCACTTTATGAATGTCGGCGCCCTTTTGAAATTCCGCCTTTCCGGCGCGCTGGTCCCGTCCATTAGGAAGGTAACCCTGCGCGGCTCTTCGCCGCTGGCCGGACCCGCGCTGGTGCTTTTTGACGGCGATGGGGAGATGTATGCCACCTATGAGTTCGGTTTTGACGGCGCTACGAACACAATCACCCTGAGCGGCAGTTTTACGGCGGGGCAGGACTATTATATCGCCCTCGGCCCCGGCCGGCAGGAAGGGCTGACTCTCTCTTTCGTGGGAGATGACGGCACGGTGAACAAGGTAGCCGGCAAGCCGGTTACTTTCTACAGCGGACGGATCAGCGATTTCGGCACCATTGACATCGGCAATGCATTCCCGGAGTACACAGGCCCGTCATCAGAACTTTATATGCAGGCCACGTCGGGCCTGAAGCCTGTTTCCATTGCCGTCGTTCCGGACGGATTCACCCAAAATGAACTGGACAATTATGAGATACAGGCGCGGCGCGGCATAGACGCCCTTTTCTCCACGGAGCCGTTCAAGAGCTACAAATCCTATTTCAATGTCTGGATTCTGAAGGTCGCCTCGAACGAGTCCGGGGCCAACATCACCGACGGGCACGGCAATATCACGACGGCCCGCGCCTGCTTCTTCGGCTCCAAGTGGGGAGAGGACAGCTACGGCGACATGACGCTTGATGAGACCGTGTTGTATGATTTCGTGAAACAGTACTGCCCGGACCTTGCCGACCGGTCGCATGCCGTGGCCGAGGTGCCGGTGCTGGTTATCATCAACGACGACCGGTACGGCGGCATCTGCCACAGTTATTCCAATGGAAAGGCTTATTGCCAGGCACCGGTGACATTCGGTGGGGGTGCGCTGGCCTGGGGCTATCCCTCGATTACTGCCGTCAGCGACAGTGATGCTTCGCTGGGAACGCGCGAGACGACAGAAGCCGAGATGGAGGAACTGGGTATCAATTATGGTGACTGGCGCAATACGCTTGTGCATGAATTCGGCGGTCACGCCTTCTCGCGGCTCAACGACGAATACTGGTACGAAGAGGTTTCGGACCCCGTCTCGCAGCTTAGCGAGCATAACTGGGTGGTGCCCTTCGGGCTGAATATCTCTGCGACGTATGACAATCCGCTCTGGCAGGCGGACCTGCTGAGCCGCCGGACCTCGCTCGTGGCGGCGAATCCGCTGTATTCGCGGCTCGGTGTGTTCCAGGGTGGGGACGTTTCTCCGCTCAACCGCTGGCGCTGCGAGAAGATCAGTTGCATGATCGACAATCGTTTCTACTTCTCGATATGGCAGCGGGAGATTATCGTGAAGCGGATTATGACCCTTGCCGGGGGGACGTTTGACTTGGGCAGTTTCCTTGCGCTGGATGATCCGACCGATCCCGTCCGGGACGTGGCCGTCTCCGGCGTGATGGAGCCGAAGCCCCGCACGTCCGCCATCACCCCCATCATGCCTCCTCTCCCCCCGCCGGTTTTGCATAACTAAAAAGCATCGATATGTTCTCAAAAGAAACTTACATCACCCGCCGCCGCGCCCTTGCTGAGGGCGTCCGCGCTGCCGGAGAGACCGGCCTCCTGCTGTTTGTCGGCAATGTCGAGGCGCCGGCCCAGTATAAGGACAACTGTTACAAATTCCGCCAGGACAGCTCGTGGCTGTATTTCTGGGGCCTCAACGAGCCGCGGATGGCGGCGATTATCGACCTCGAGAGCGGCGAGGAGAAACTCTTCGCCGACGATGTGGAGATTGATGACATCATCTGGATGGGCCCGCAGCCGTCGGTCGCTTCCAAAGCCGCGTTGATTGGTGTGGCTTCTACGGCTCCGTATGGTGATTTCGCCGCCGCCGTCCGTGCCGCACAGGCCTCCGGCCGCAAGATTCATTATCTCCCGCCTTCCCGGTATTACAATACCCTTTTCCTATCGGAGTTGCTCGGCATTCCGTCCGCGTCCCTGGCGCCTTCAACGGCATTCATCAAGGCGGTGATTGATCTCCGTATCATTAAGGAGGCCTGCGAGGTGGAAGAGCTCGACATCGCCGGCGCCCTCGGGCAGAAGATGCATACTGTCGGCCGCGACAGCATTGTTCCCGGCATTATCGAGCAGACTATTGTCGGCAAGATGGAGGCCGTTACGCTGGCGGAAGGCTGGGGTGTATCCTTCCCGACCATCCTTACCCAGCACGGCGAGACCTTGCACAACCATCTTCACGACAAGGTAGTCACACCCGGCAAGCTAATGGTGATTGATGCTGGCGCCGAGATAGAGAGCGGTTATGCTTCCGACTATACCCGTACCTATCCGACTTCCGGTAAATTCACGCAGAAACAGCGGGAAATCTACCAAATCGTGTATGATTGCAACGAATTCGCCTTCTCCATCACCCGGCCGGGCATCACCTACCGGGAGGTGCACATCGAGACGATGCGCCGGATGCTGGAAGGCCTGAAGGCGCTGGATCTGGTGCGCGGAAACGTGGACGATATGGTCACGGAGGGGATTGCAGGGCTGTTTATGCCGCACGGACTCGGCCATAATATGGGTCTGGACGTGCACGATATGGAGGATCTCGGGGAGAATCTGGTCGGCTACGATCCTGACCAGACACGCGCAAAGCAACTCGGTCTCGGCAGCCTCCGGATGGCCCGCCGCCTGCGCCCCGGGCACGTCATCACCGACGAGCCGGGCATATACTTCATCCCGGCGCTCATCGACAAATGGAAAGCCGAAGGCACCGGAAAGGGCTTTGTCAATTACGATAAACTGCAGTCCTATTACGACTTCGGCGGCATCCGCCTGGAGGATGATGTGCTGGTCACCGAAGACGGCGCCCGCCGCCTCGGACCGTCCCGCCTCCCCATCGCCCCCGACGACATCGAGGACGTGATGGCGCGCTAGCCGTACAGATATTTTCTCTGCTCCTCGGTCAGGTGGTCGATCTCGATGCCCCAGTCGGCGAGCTTGAGTTCGGCGACGCGGCGGTCGGTCTCCTCCGGGACGTTGTGGAGCATTTCACCGGGCTTGTCCGAAAGGCGGGCCCGGTTTTTCACCACCCATTCCGCGCTCAGCGCCTGGATGGCAAAGGACATATCCATGATCTCGGCAGGATGCCCGTCGCCAGCCGCCAGGTTGACGAGACGGCCTTCCGCGATGACGTAGATAATCTTTCCGTCCGGAAGGGTGTATGCCGTAATGTTGTTGCGCGCAGGAGCCTCCTTGACGGCCATCTTGCGAAGATCCGCCACGGATACTTCCACGTCAAAATGCCCGGCATTGCAGCAGATGGCCCCGTCTTTCATTATCTTGAAATCCTCCGTGGCGATCACCTCGTTGCAGCCCGTCACAGTGATGAAGAAATCCCCCAGCGGGGCGGCCTGACGCATCGTCATCACGCTGAATCCGTCCATCACAGCCTCCATCGCCTTGATGGGATCGACCTCCGTCACGATGACCTTGGCCCCGAGGCCCTTCGCGCGCATCGCGACGCCCTTGCCGCACCAGCCGTAGCCGGCGACGACGACGCTCTTGCCTGCGACGATGAGGTTGGTGGTGCGGTTGATGCCGTCCCAGACGCTCTGCCCGGTGCCGTAGCGGTTGTCGAAGAAATGCTTGCAGGCGGCGTCGTTGACCAGCATCATCGGGAAGCGGAGTTTGCCGGCGCGGTCCATCGCCTGAAGGCGCAGGATGCCCGTGGTGGTCTCTTCGCAGCCCCCGATGACGTTCGGGACGAGCTCCGGATATTCATTGTGGATTGTCGTGACAAGGTCGCCGCCGTCATCGATGATGACGTTCGGCCCGGCTTCGAGGACTTTTCGGATTCCGCGAAGGTATTCCTCTTCCGTGGCGCCGTGGAGGGCGTAAACGTTGAGGCCTTCGTGCACGAGGGCGGCCGCGACGTCATCCTGGGTAGACAGGGGGTTGCTGCCGGTGATGTGCATTTCGGCTCCGCCCGTGGCGAGTACTTCGCACAGGTGGGCCGTCTTGGCCTCCAAGTGTACGGAAAGGGCGATTTTCAGGCCTTTGAAGGGCTGGGTCTCACGGAACTGCTTCTGGATGGTGTCCAGCAGCGGCATATGCCGCCGGACCCACTCGATCTTCAGTTCGCCGGAGGGCCACAGGTTGATGTCACGGATTTCGCTGGTCATACTTTTGCGTTTTTGAACGCCACAAAGTTAACCAAATTTACCTTTTTCTGCAATTTCACTGTCGATATCGACGTTTGCAAGAATTCGGAGAATTGTTTACCTTTGTTTCAATATCAAAATGAAAGGAATATGGGACTTTTGGAAGGAAAAGTGGCGCTAATTACGGGCGCGGCGAGGGGGATCGGAAAAGCCGTCGCCCTGCAGTTTGCATCGGAAGGTGCCGATATCGCATTTACAGATCTGGAAATCAATGACGCGGCAGAAGCGACCGTCGCGGAGATCGCCGCTTACGGGCATCGCGTGAAAGGCTATGCGGCCAATGCCGCGAGTTTTGCCGAGACGCAGGCCGTCGTCGCCGAGATCGTGAAGGATTTCGGGCGGATCGACGTACTGGTGAACAATGCCGGCATTACCCGTGACGGCCTCGTGATGCGGATGAGTGAGCAGCAGTGGGACACCGTCATCGATGTGAATATGAAATCCGCCTTCAACTTTATGCACGAGGTGGTGCCTGTGATGGCACGGCAGCGGGGCGGCAGTATCATCAATATGGCCTCTATTGCCGGTCAGACGGGCAATCCGGGGCAGGTCAACTATTCCGCCACCAAGGCGGGGCTCATCGCGATGGCAAAGTCTGTCGCGAAGGAAATGGGCTCCCGGGGCATCCGGGCCAATTCCATTGCTCCGGGCTACATCATCACCGAGATGACCAGCGCCCTGCCGGAATCCCTCCGGGAGGAATTTGTGAAACAGATCCCCCTGCGCCGTGGCGGCACGGTCGAAGAGGTTGCCAAGGTGGCCCTCTTCCTCGCCTCCGACCTCTCCTCGTATGTCAGCGGCCAGGTTATTCCTGTCAACGGTGCGATGTATTGCTAAATGCCCGTAAAGTGTATCTTGTTGATAAATAGCAACTTACAGAAAACACCTTACTTGTTTTAGAGTAAGGTCTTTTAAGTAACTTATTGATAATAAAATAATTACAGTTTACACCCATAATGAGAACTTTCCTTTCTACCTCCCTCCTTTTGCTTTGCGCCCTGTCCCTGACGGCGGCGGAGACGCCGCGGTGGCTGCGGCAGAATGCCATTTCCCCGGACGGGAAGACCATCGCCTTCGTGTATCAGGGCGATATTTTCCTCGTGAGCGCTGCCGGGGGTGAAGCCCGGCAACTGACCACGAACCCCGCACACGATACGGAGCCGCTCTGGAGCCCGGACGGCAAAACGGTCGTTTTTGCATCCTGGCGGGAGAACCAGAAGGATATCTGGGCGGTTCCTGCGGCGGGCGGCAAGCCCAAACGGCTGACCGATTACGGCGGCGCTGAAACGCCGCTGGCCGTGTCTCCGGACGGTAAGGTGTACTATATGGCATACTATCAGGACGATGCGGTCTCCTCCGCTTTCCCTGGCGACGCGCGGCTGTACTGTCTGCCGCTCGCGGAAGCATTGGCCTCAGAGAGCCTGCTCAATCCTACGCCGGTCCTCTCCCTGGAGGTCGGCGCCTTGAGCGTGAATGCGGGCGGTACGCTGCTGTACGAGGATGTCAAAGGCTATGAAGATCCCTGGCGAAAGCACCATACTTCCGCCGTCACCCGCGACATCTGGAAGGTCGAAGGGGGCGTATTTACCAAACTCAGTGATTTCATCGGCGAAGACCGCTGCCCGGTCTTTGCTCCCGACGGTCAGAGCTATTATTTCCTCAGCGAGCGCAGTGAAAAGGCGGTCGAGGTCAACGGCTGGGCCGGCGACAGCAATATCTGGAAAGCCTCCCTCAGCGGCGGCGCTCCGCAGCGGGTCACTTCCTTCAAGGACAACCCCGTCCGCTATTTGAGCATTGCCGGCGATGGCACCCTTTGCTTCTCGTGGAACGGCGACCTTTACACGCTCAAGAGCGGTGGAAGTCCGGCCAAAGTTGCCATTACGCTACAGAAAGATTCCAACCTCAAGGAGCACACCTATAAGGTGACATCTTCCGGCGTTACGGGCTTTGCGGCCTCTCCCAGTGGCAAGGAAGTGGCGGTTGTCTCCCGCGGTGACGTCTATGTGACGCCGCTGGAAACAAATGATACCAAACGGATTACCAATACGCCCGGTCAGGAGCGCACCGTCGCCTTCGGCAAAGACGGGCGCACGCTCTATTACGACAGCGAACGGGACGGCGAATGGGCCATCTACAAGGCCACCATCGCCGACAAGAGCGACAAACTCTTCACCTTCGCCGGCAAGATCAAGGAGGAGCGGATCACCCCTGAAGGCCAGATCTGCTTCCAGCCCTCCGTTTCGCCGGACGGCAAATGGGTGGGCTATCTTCGCAACCGTACAGCCATCGTCATTCAGCCGGCTTCCGGCGGTAAGGAAAAGGTCCTGCTGGAAGAGGGCGTCAATTATTCCTACAGCGACGGCGACCTCGACTTCGAGTGGAGTCCCGACAGTAAATACATTCTCGCCAACTACCAGGGTGGCGGCCGGATGTACAACGACGACGTGGCACTGATCGAGGTGGAGAGCGGCGAACTTACCGACCTGACCGAGAGCGGCTACAGCGACGTTAACTTCAAGTGGGCTCTCGGCGGCAAGGCGATGACTTGGGAGAGCGACAAGGCTGGCTACCGGAGCCACGGCAGCTGGGGTGCGGAAGGCGACGTTTACGCGATGTTCTTCGATGAGGAGGCTTACCTGAAATTCACCCGCGGCAAGGAGATGGACAGCATCGCGAAACTCCTTGAAGACAAGCCTGCCAAGAAGGATACGACCAAGAAAGACACCGCCAAAACCGCCAAGCCGGAGAAGGTGAAACTCCTGCTGGACGGTCGCCGCGACCGCATTGTCCGCCTGACACCCGTCTCGGGACACATCGGCGACTATTGGCTCACCCCCGAAGGGGACAAGCTCTATTACACTGTCCAGCTCGAAAAGAGCCGCGACCTCGTCTGCCTCAACCGCAAAGATGGCTCGGTGAAGGTGCTCAAGAAGAAGTTTATCGGCCGATTCCTCCCTTCCCCCGACGGGAAGAGTCTCTTTATGGTGGACGGCACCAAGGTCTCCAAGGTGGAGGTGAAGGATTTCAGCACCAAGCCGGTGGAGTTCAGCGGCGAATTCGAATATTTTCCCGACAAGGAGCGCGAATATATCTTCGAGCATTGCTGGAGGCAGGTGAAGGAGAAATGGTATGATCCGGGGATGCACGGGGTCGACTGGGCCGCCGTCGGCGAGAATTACCGCCAGTTCCTGCCCTATATCACGGATAATTTCGCCTTCCGCGAACTCCTCTCCGAAATGCTCGGTGAGCTCAACGGCTCCCATACCGGCGGTCGCTACCGCAATGGAATGGGCGGCAATGTGGGCCATCTCGGTGTGATCTTCGACGAGGCCTATACCGGGAAGGGACTTCGCATCAAGGAAATTCTCCCGGAAAGTGTGCTCTCTCAGTTCCTTCCGGGCGTGAAGGAAGGGGATCTGATCCTTGCGGTGAACGGAGAGGAAATCGAAGCCGGGACGCAGTGGTACCGGGCCCTGGCCCGGACGGCCGGGAAGCGGGTGACGCTCAAGGTCAAGTCCGGTGGCAAGGAGAAGGATGTAATCCTGAAGCCCGTCCGCTCCGACAGCGACGCCCTTTATCAACGCTGGGTGCGTCTCAATGAGAAGAAGGTGGAGGAGCTTTCCGGCGGCCGCGTGGGTTATGTGCACGTGAGGGGAATGAATTCCCCGTCCTTCCGGGAAGTGTATTCCCGCGCCCTCGGCAAATATCGGAACTGCGACGCGCTAATCGTTGATACGCGCCACAATGGCGGCGGCTGGCTCCACAATGACCTAGCGACCTTCCTCGACGGCAAACTCTACACCGAGCGCAAGCCGCGGGATGTCTATATGGGGCCCGAGCCGTACGACAAGTGGATCAAGCCGTCCTGCGTGCTGGTCTGTGAGGATAATTACTCCGACGCCTGCGGCTTCCCGTACGTTTACCGGGCGCTCGGCATCGGCAAGATCATCGGCGCGCCGGTTCCCGGCACGGCCACGTCCGTATGGTGGGAGACCCAGGTCGATCCGACCGTCATCTTCGGCATTCCGCAGATCGGCTCTTTCAGCATCGCCGCTGGCCGATACCTGGAAAACCTCCAACTTGAGCCCGACATCCTGGTCTACAATGATCCCGCCGGCGTTATCCGCGGCGAGGATAAGCAACTCGAGGCTGCTGTTGCAGAAATGCTAAAGGCCGGCCGGCAGTAAGTTACTCCTCCGTCGTCTCGACCACTTTCAGGAAATCGCCGTTGTGTTCTGCAACGGCTTTTTTCCACGTGTCGGTGTAGCCGGGCCATTCGACCCTGGCCGGGAGGCCCTCGGAGTACTCGCCGTGCTGGAAGGTGCCGTCCTCGTTCTGCGGCTTGACGTTGCCGTCGATGTACTTGACGAGCAGCAGTTCTTCGAGTTTCTTCCATTCCTCGAACTGCTTCTGGGCCGTCTCGATAGAGTATTTCGTCAGATATTTCGCGACCGGCAGGAAGGGATCGTGCTCGATCATCACGGTCTTTGACTTGCCGTTCATCTTCCGCTGGATCTTGTACACGATGTCGTTGTACAGGTACAGGGCCGTGCTGTCGGCCGTGCGGGTTCCGCGGTAAATCTGCTCCATCTCGTACTCGTCGATCTTCTTCCGGACGGTCGGCGCCATTACGTTGTACATCTTGTAGCAGGCATTGGCGACACGGTTGTTGAGCCAGAAGGAGGCCGTGGGGCTGTAATGCAGCATATCCCCGTTCCCTTCCCGGAAGCATTCCGGAACGTCAGTCAGGCAGGCGTAGAGCGGGGTGAGATAGGAGGTCGCGGCATCGTCCGTCCCGAACCACAGAATCCCCCCGACGCGGTCGGGCAGATAATTCCGGGCCTGGGCAACCATCCAGAATCCGGTTTGCTGGGTAGCAATGGCCCGCTCGTTGACATATTTCTGCCCCTCGTGTTCGAACTGCATCGGACGCCAGCGATACGGCAGGGCATTCCCGCCCGCGCCGATATCCTGCGTCATATCCAGCGGCGTTCCCTCGAAATGATCCCGCATCATATCCGCCACATTCTTCAAGGAAATTTTCTTCCGCGGGAAGATATACAGCGGCAATTCCCCGTCCGGCTTATACCCCAGCACGAATTCCAGATAGCTGTAGGCATCTACCGTTGAGGCATTTCCCTCGGCATCGACCAGCGTGAACCAACCGTCGGAGAAGGTGTTGAATACGCTCCAGACCCTCGCCTCGCAGGCACGGGCCCCGCCGAAATCAATCGGATTGTAGGCATCGCGGAAGCTGAATTCCGCATCCTCCCCGTCAAAATACCCCATTCTCCTGGCGAAGGAAATAACGTCCTTCGCGTAGAGGCAGTTGTCGGGATCGTCCAGCGGGAAGCGCGTGATGCGGGACTGGTTGGCGTGGGCGCAGATGGCCCCGTCGGGAATGCGGACGGCCACCCACACGATGCCTTTGCGGGAATTGACGCCGTTGCGGATCGCCATTCCTTTGCCGACCATTTCGAAGATCCAGGCCTCTTCCTTGTCGGCGATAGAGAAGGTCTCGCCTTCAGAGCAGTAGCCGTACTTTGTGGCCAGGTCGACGATGATGTCGATGGCTTCGCGGGCGGTCTTTGCTCGCTGCAGGGCCAGGCGCATCAAGGCGCCGTAATCCAGTTTGCCGCGGCGGTCCACCAACTCCTCGCGGCCACCGAAAGTGGTCTCGGTGATGATAACCTGATGGTCATTGATATTGCTCACCACGCCGAAAGTCTCCCCGATCTGGGGGATGTCTGCCAGGTATTTCTCGGTTTCATAATCATAGACCTTCACCATATCCCCTTCCTTCCAGCGGGCGGGAGCCCGGTAGAACAGGCAGCCGTAGGTGGTGTGGGAATCCGCCGCATAACTCACGAGCGTGGAAGCATCCATGCTGGCACCCTTCGTGACGATGATGTTGGTGCAGGCTTCCGCCTCGGGGGCGGTCAGAAGAAAAGCCGCGGCGAGGGCTCCCAGGAGCATTGAGGTCTTAATTTTGTACATTATCATTATTTGTTTTATTTTTGTGCATTGTTAATGGTAACTTACAAAGTTATGAATTTTATTGTGAAATCAGCCATAATTTCCGCTTCGGCCCTGCTTTTCCTGGGGATTTTCCCCGCGAGGCTCTTCGCGCAGGACCAGCAGCCGATGACCCCTGAGGAAATCGAGAAGAAGCGTCTGGAATACATCGACAAGGAAAAGGAACGCCTGGTCTCGATGCTGGACCTGGAGTATTACCAGGAATTCTGGGTGGATTCGACCCTTACCCACGACCTTGCCGCATTGCAGGATGAGCTGGCCGTGTTACGGGAATCGAAGGTCTCCAATTACGATATGTACATTGCCGTTCAGGACAAGTGGTATCAGCGCATTTACGATTCCTATCATCGCTTCTTTACGCCGGAGCAGTGGGCCAAATACCTCAAGAGCGGGGCTGAGAAAGAGCAGGCGCTCCGGGACAAACGTCGCGACAAGGCCGCCGGCATCAAGCCGGAGAAGCCCGGGAAGAAGAACAAGAAAAAGAAGAAATGATTATCTTTGCAGTATGAATGCAGCTATTGATAAGATTCTCGCCGAGCTCGAGGAGCTCAAGTGCAAGAGTGCAAAGGAAGTGGAAGAAGCCCGCGTCCGTTTTCTCGGAAAGAAGGGCGAAGTGACGGCCCTTTTCGAGGAATTCAAAGCCTTTGACAAGGAACGTAAGAAAGAATTCGGTGCCCGGATCAACGCCCTCAAAAATACCGCCGTTGCCAAGATCGAGGCGCTCAAGGCCAGTGCCGCCGAGAGCGATGTTCAGGACGCCTCCGGCGTAGACCTGACGATGCCCGGCGACGGATTCACCCTCGGCTCCCGCCATCCCGTTTCGATCGTGCGGCAGCAGATCGTGGATATTTTCCGGAAATTCGGCTACAGCGTGGCAGAGGGGCCGGAAATCGAAGACGATTACCACGTCTTCGAGGCGCTCAACTTCCCGCCGAACCACCCCGCCCGCGAGATGCAGGATACCTTCTTCGTCTCCAACGGCCACCTCAATCCGCTGCTTCTCCGCACCCACACATCCTCCGTACAGGTCCGCACGATGGAGACCCAGCCGCTGCCCATCCGGGTGGTGTGCCCGGGCCGCGTGTTCCGCAATGAGGCCATCAGCGCCCGCGCGCACTGCATTTTCCATCAGGTAGAGGGTCTCTATATCGACAAGGACGTCACCTTCGCCGACCTCAAGCAGGCTATCCTCCTATTTGCGCGGGAAATGTTCGGTCCCGAGACTGAGATCCGGATGCGCCCGTCCTACTTCCCCTTCACCGAGCCTTCGGCCGAAGTGGACGTGAGCTGCAACATCTGTAAAGGCAAGGGCTGCAACATCTGCAAGGGTACCGGCTGGCTCGAGATTATGGGCTGCGGAATGGTCGACCCGAACGTCCTCCGCGCCAGCGGCATCGACCCCGATGTCTACAGCGGCTTCGCCTTCGGCATGGGGGTCGAGCGTATCGCGATGCTCAAGTGGCAGGTCAACGACCTCCGCCACTATTTCGAGAACGACCTTCGCTTCCTCCGCGAGTTCCAGACGGCCGTGGAGGTGTAGAGAGCCTGTCTAATCGCAGACGGGACGCACCCAGAGCCCCCGGCTACGACCGGTATAGTTGGTGTGGAGGCTTTTGTGGAATCCGCTTATTGAGAAAAATGCGGCCCGCGCGTGCCTCGAGGAGCCGTCATAAAGGGTGGATGTCCAATACGCCCCACTGCCTTTGACCACCAGATCTTCGAACCGACTGTTCATCGGAAGGAAAATACATTTGTCCGTATATCCTTCTATCTTGCTCGTAAATCTGACTCCGAAGATTTTCCTGTCGTAATACGTAAATTCGGCGGTACACTTTCCCATTAGTTCTGAGAATTCATCATCGGTTGGCATTCGCCAGGCACCGCCAAGTTTGACGTGGGCGGCATCATCTTCCGGCAACAAGGTTGTCAGGTTGTCGATGGGGCCGGTAGAGGAGTATGTATTATATCGCGAGTACGGACCTTCAAAGTCCTGCGAGAATTTGTAATTATCCCAGCTGAACTCTGTCTTCATTTCCGTTTCCCCCCAGGCATAAAAGGCGCCAAACTTATTCGGGGATTCACACAGGCCGCTCTTGCCGAGGTTGGACGACGCCCAGAGGACACTCAGTCCCAAATCCACGGCTCCCTCGGGGTAATGGTCGGTCACCATCACATTACAGTACGCATATTTATCACCGCAATAAACGGCGATGATCACCGATCCCGGCCGCCTCGCTCTCACCAGCCCGTTTTCCACCGTGGCGATTTCAGGCACCATACTGTACCATAGCAGGCTCTTGTTGGTGGCGTTGGACGGCTCTACCGTTGCCGTCAGTTGCCGTGTCGTAAACGGGTCCAGCGTGATGGACGCAGGATTCATGATAACATTCGTCGCCTTCACCGCGTCCACGCACACAAGCATTTCTGTCTCCTTGCCTCCGCACTTCGCCGTGATCTTCGTGCTGCCCAACTTCTTCGCCGTCACCGTGAATTGGGCAGGATTACTCCCGTCCTGCTTCAATTCTGCCACGGAGGGGTCTGAATTTCCGAAAACAATTTTGTTGCGCTCCGTCGCCGTGAGAGGTTGATAGTATACCTGCCACTCCCATACATCGCCGACGGAGAGGGATTTCGACTGGTACATGCCAAAATTGAACATCTGGACCGGAATCGTCACCTTGACGTTGCAATGGGCCTCCTTGTCGCCGCAGCGCGCTGTAATGGTGGCACTTCCCTCATTAAAAGGAGAAGCCTTTATTTCTCCTTCAGGGGTAACACTGACAATGTTCGGCCGGTCTGACGACCAGATGACTTCCTGACTTGTCGCGTCTTCCGGAGTCACTATGGCATAGAGTTGACGCGTCTCCTTGACGGCCATATCAAGTTCTTCCGGGAAAACTGAAAATTCCTCTATGGCGATGAAGGGCTCTTTCTTGCAGGAAAAAACGGCCAGTAACGATAGCAGGACCGCCAGGACGGGGCTCAATTTTTTCATAATGTATAATCTGCGAACTCGATGTCGTTCTTGGCGCGGGCCTTGAGGACGTCGTCTTCGCTGGCGGCCTGGAGGGCTTTCTTCATCGCAGATTCTTTACCCTGACGGGCGGCGATGATGGCTTTGAGGTAGTTGCCTTCGGGCGTGTCATCCTTAGCCAGCACGGAGGAGGCCTTGTCGAGGTTGTCGGTCAGCACATAGGCGAGGGCCTCGTTGAAGCTGCCGGTGCCCTTGAGGAGCTTGACAGCCTCGTCGTAGTTGCCACGGAGGATCTCGAGGGTACCGAGGTTCTCTTTGTTGCCGGCTTTCTCGAAATACTCGGCGGCCTTGTCGTTGTTGCCGCGGCGAAGCTCCAGGACACCGAGGGCGTTGAGGACTTCGGCATCCTTCTGATCGAGCTTGGCGAGGGCGTCGGCGGCCTGCGAGGTCTTGCCTTCCTCCAGGTAGAGGGCGGCGAGGTTGTAGCGGGCCCGGTCGCTGTCATATTTCGAAATGGCTTTCTTGTAGATGGCCTCTTTCTTCTTGTTCTCCTTGACGAGGGTGGCGGCCTTGAGGAGCGCCTCCTCATCCAGGTCTCCGATGTTGTCGTCGATGAGCTTCAGGAGCTCTTCCTCGGTGTAGTTCTGATACTCGATGTTGGCGATGAGTCGGGCGCGGCGCAGTTCAGGAAGTACTTCACCCTTAAGGGCGGTGAAGACTTCGGACATATTACGGATCTCGCTCTCGCGGACGGCGGGATCGCTGTACATCGACAGGATGCGGAGGATCAGATCCTTGTCCTGGATGTCGGATTCGGCGACGAGTTTCTGGAAGCCTTCCCAGTCTTCGCCGACGCTCTTGAGGGTCGGATCGGCGACGCCGGTACCATCGGTAATTTGGCCCCAGGCCTTTCCGGCGGATTCGCTGCGGCTGGCGGAGAGTTTCTCGTTGAGGTCGACGGAACCTTCCGGAGACGCATAGGAGACGATCTCGGTGCCGGAAATCTTCTTGCGGTCGTCTTTGGATGTCTCTTCAAGAAGCTTCTGGAAATCCTTGATGGACTGCGAGGAAAGCTCGGAATTGCGGACGTCGGACTTGCCCACTTCGTATTTGATCTGGCCTTCGGCCTTGGTGGTGATCACGTCCTGATAATTGTCGGCCTTGTAACCCACGAAGCCGTCACCCTTGGCGAGCATATAGGTGGTGTTGCAGCCGTCGGCGACTTTGCGGACGGGAAGATTGGCAGATTTGCCTTTGCCCTTGGCGACACCGCGGAGCTCCAGGTGGCATTTCTCCATACCCTCGACATAATCGAAATGAATCTTGGCATTGACTGTCTGGCCGTCGGAGGACACGACGCGGTAGTTGTCCTTGACTTTCTCACCCTGGTAGATGAGCTTATCAGCCGAAGCCTCGCCGCCGTCGTACACGATGACAGGCGTAACCTCGAGGATAGCGTTCGGGTTGAAGTAGTCGGCCGGGTAGGTTACGGTGACGGTGGCGTCGACGGCGCCGCCGACAGCCTCCAGCACTTCAGGATTGCAGGTAACCTGGATTTTCTCGGCCATTTCGGCCATCTTGTCCAGCGACGCGCACGCGGTAGCGGCCAGCACTCCGGCCGCCAGAATCATCAAACTTTTTCTCATATCTGTAAAATTCATATATTTTCCGTTCAGTCTACAAATATAATACTATTTCTCGAAAAAGATTCCAGGGACAAGCCCTGGAATGACGGGGAAGGTGCCCGGAACCGCGGAGCGGATGCCATTTCCGGAAAAATCGTTATCTTTGTACTCTGGTATAGAAGTTATGGACTCACAGGAACTGCAAATACTTAAGAATAAATTCGATATCATCGGGAATGATCCGGCGTTCAACAGGGCGCTGGAGACGGCTGTGAAGTTCGCGCCGACCGATCTGCCGGTGCTGATAACCGGCGAGAGTGGTACAGGGAAGGAGAATTTGGCGCGGATCATTCATCAGTACAGCGCCAGAAGGGGCGGAGCGTTCATTCCGGTCAACTGCGGCGCGATCCCTGCCGGGACGGTGGATTCTGAGCTCTTCGGCCACGTCAAGGGGGCGTTTACAGGCGCTACCGACAGCCGCATCGGCTTTTTCGAGGCGGCCGACAGGGGCACCATTTTCCTCGATGAAATCGGCGAACTCCCGGCCGCGACGCAGGTCAAGCTGTTGCGCGTGCTCCAGTCGGGCGAATATATGAAGGTCGGCAGCACCAAGGTGGAGCATACCAATGTCCGCATTGTCTGCGCGACCAACGTCAATCTCGATTTCGCCCTCCAGAAGGGGACCTTCCGCCAGGATCTGTACTACCGGATCAACGCGGCCCAGCTCCGGCTGCCCCCGCTTCGGGAGCGGAAGGACGACATTTACCTGCTGTTCCGGAAATTTACTTCCGATTTCTCAGAGAAATACGGGATGTGCAAGGTGACACTGAGTCACGATGCCATCGACCTTCTGACCGCCTATCGCTGGCCTGGCAACATCCGTCAGCTGATGAATTTTACTTATGCGGTGACGGCGCTGGAGTCCCAGAAGATTACACCGACTTCCGAGCGGATCCAACTCGACGCAGCCCGTCTCCTGCCGTATATCCCTCACGAGGAAGGACCGCTCCTTCCGGCGGTCTATGGCGGAGAGGACGCTCCCCGGAGCGGAATGTCCGTTGAGGAGCGGGAGATTATCTACAAGGCGATCCGGGATCTCAAGGATGAGATCGACGCCGTGAAGCGGCTGGTGTTGAGCGGCGGTGCCCATTATCAGATTCCGGCCCCCGAAAGTGGCAAGAACCATCCGGCAGAGGATGCGGAATGGCAGGATCCCGATGAGCAGGTCCAGGAAGAGCCTGAATCCCTGTCGGTCAAAAAGACCGAGGAAGAGCTCATCCGCCGGGCCCTTGAGAAACACGACGGCAACCGCAAGCTCGCCGCCAAGGAACTTGGCATTGCCGAGCGTTCGCTCTATCGGAAAATTCCCGATGACCTGAAAAACAAATCGAAGAAGAAATGAAAAAGTGGCTCGCCATCCTCGTCGCGCTCCCGCTCCTGGCGGGTTGCAGCTTCGTTAAATATTCCTTCTCCGGTACGTCCATCCAGCCGGACGTAAAGACCATTACGATTCCCTTCGTGGAATACAAGGCCCTCCGGGTCAATCCGTCCCTGGCGAACGACCTCACGGAGGCGCTCAAGGACAAATTCCGCAAGCTGACCAAACTGGAGCAGGTGGAAATGAACGGGGACCTCGAACTTCTCTGTGAAGTGACGGGGTATGATGTGAAGCCGATGGCCGTGACGGCCAATGAGGTGGCGGCGCAGAACCGCCTTACCGTGACGGTGAAGGTCGAATTCTCCAACCGGAAATATCCCGAGGACGATGTGTCCCAATCCTTCTCCGGCTATTCGGATTATGATTCGATGCAGTCGCTGGAGGCCGTCGAGGCGGGTCTCTGCGAGGAAATTATCGAGAAAATCGTTGAGGATATCTTTAACGCAACGGTCGCACAATGGTAGAAGGCCAGATATTGACGCTTTCGTCCCTGTCGATGGATGAGCTGGCCGGGGTGGTGAACCGCTATCCCTGGTACGGCGGGGCCCGGATGGAGCTCTGCCGGCGGATGGCGCGCTCCGGCGGCGGCTCCTGGGGCGTGGCGCAGTATGCCGGCGAAGCCCTGCATATGGTTAATCGCCGGGCAGTGGCGGATCTTGTCCGCCGCGGCCGGGACGAGGACTGGTCCGATTTGGACGTGGAGAAGATCCTCAAATCCTACATTTCCGCCCCGGCTCCCGCAGCCCAGTCTGCGCCCGTGTATGAGCGAAAGGTGTCCCGCGGACCCGTTCCGGGGGATTATTTCTCGCAGGAGGCTTACGCGGAGGTCAGCCGCGAGGAGGATAATGCCCTGGCGAAAGCCGTGTCGGCCGTTCGGTCGGAGCCGGAAGTGCGGGAGCGTCCCGCCGCCCTGGCGGGAGATGTCTTCTGCACCGAGACTTTGGCCGGAATTTACGCTTCTCAGGGTTATTTTAAGGAGGCAAAGCGCATTTATTCCAAACTTCTTTTGGCATTCCCAGAAAAAAATGTTTACTTTGCATCCCTTATTGAAAAAATGGATCAATTGCTGAAAAATTAATAAAGAAAAAATACTATGAACTGGTTATTTACTGTACTCGTCGTTCTTATCATCCTCGCCGCCGTGTGCCTTGTGATCGCCGTCCTGCTTCAGAACGGAAAGGGCGAGGGCCTTACGACCAATTTTACGGCCGCCAATCAGACCCTCGGTGTCCGTGGCGCCGCCAATCTCCTTGAGAAAGTAACCTGGGGTCTTGTCGCCTTCATCCTCATCGTTTCCATTGCCTCCACGTTCGCCCTCCGCGGCGACGTCGACGGTAAGACCGGCAGCGCACAGGACGAGGCCATCGCCGGTACGGGCGATCCTCAGGCAGAATTCCCGACGGCAGAGCTCCCGACCGCAGATCCTGCGGCCCCCGTGGACGCTCCCGCGGAGTAAACTGACAAATTGTCAGTACTTCGCTGACGGAATATTATTTGACACGGGCCGTTTGTTCTCCGGAACAGACGGCCTTATCGTCATATCCCCGGAGGGCAAAAAGGAGAAATGAATATGAATACGAATACCAACAATCAGGAAAGTTTCCTCTCGCGGTTCGCCATCAACCTGAACGATCTGGCCGCGAAGGGCAAACTTGATCCCGTCATCGGCCGGGACGATGAAATCCGCCGTGTGCTTCAGATCCTGTCGCGGCGGACCAAGAACAATCCGATCCTGGTTGGCGAACCGGGCGTCGGCAAGACGGCCATTTCAGAGGGAATCGCCCGCAAGATTGTCGACGGCGATGTCCCCGAGAACCTCAAGAGCCGGAAGATTTATTCCCTGGATATGGGTGCGCTCATCGCGGGCGCCAAGTATCAAGGCGAATTCGAGGAGCGGCTCAAGGGGGTTGTGAAGGAGGTCGTGGATAGTGAAGGGGAGATCATCCTCTTTATCGATGAGATCCATACGCTGGTCGGCGCAGGCCGTTCTTCCGGCGCAATGGATGCTTCCAACATTCTCAAACCGGCCCTGGCCCGGGGCGAACTTCGGACCATCGGCTCCACCACCCTGGACGAATACCAGAAATACTTCGAGACCGACAAGGCCCTGGAGCGGCGGTTCCAGATCGTAACGATCGACGAGCCCTCTCCTGCCGAATCTATTTCGATCCTCCGTGGCCTCAAGGAAAAATACGAAAACCATCACAAGGTGCGGATTGAGGACGACGCTCTGATCGCGGCCGTCAATCTCAGCCATCGGTACATCACGGCGCGGTTCCTTCCCGATAAGGCCATCGACCTCATCGATGAGGCGGCCGCGAAGCTGCGCCTGGAGATGAATTCTGTCCCGGAGCCGATTGCCGATCTCGACAGCCGGATCCGCCAGCTCGAAATCGAGCGGGAGGCCATCCGCCGCGAAGGCGTGGGGGTCAAGATGGAGAAGATCGAGACCGAACTCAAGGAGTTGCAGGGGAAGCGTGAGGCCCTGATGAAGCGCTGGGATGAAGAGAAACAGATTGTGACCGGTCTCCAGACCGCCCGTCAGCAGATCGACGACTACAAGATCGAGGCGCAGGCGGCTGAGCGGGCTGGCGATTACGGCAAGGTTGCCGAGCTCCGCTACGGCAAGATTGCCGCCGCCCAGAAACAGATCGAGGATCTTACCGCGAAGCAGGCAGCCATCAAGGATCCGATTATGACGGAGTCCGTGACCCCGGAAGACATCGCGGAGGTTGTTGCCAAGTGGACCGGCATTCCCGTGAAACGGATGCTGGAGAGCGAGAAGGAGAAACTCCTCCGGATGGAGGAAGTGCTGCATCAGCGCGTTGTCGGCCAGGATGCCGCCATCAAGGCGGTATCGGATGCCGTCCGGCGTTCCCGCGCGGGCCTTTCCAACGAGAAGCGCCCCATCGGTTCCTTCCTCTTCCTCGGTACGACGGGCGTCGGCAAGACCGAACTCGCCAAAGCCCTGGCGGAATTTCTCTTCAACGACGAGAGTATGATGACCCGGATCGATATGTCCGAGTACCAGGAACGGCATACTGTGAGCCGGCTTGTGGGGGCGCCTCCGGGATACGTCGGTTACGACGAGGGTGGCCAACTGACGGAAGCTGTGCGTCGGAAACCGTACTCGGTGGTGTTGCTCGATGAGATCGAAAAGGCGCATCCGGACGTGTTCAACGTGCTGCTGCAGGTGCTGGACGACGGCCGACTGACCGACAACAAGGGCCGTACGGTGGATTTCAAGAACACCATCCTGATTATGACCTCCAATGCCTCTTCGGATGAGATTCTCCAGACCTTCCGTCCGGAATTCCTCAACCGAATCGACGAGATTATCAAATTCAATCCGCTCACCCGGGACGATATCCGCGAAATCCTCCACATCCAGATGGAAGACCTCCGCAGGAAACTCTCCGACAGCAATGTCTCCATCCGCTTCACCCCGGCCTTCGAGGACTATATGGTCGAAGCGGGCTACGATCCTGCCTACGGTGCCCGTCCGCTCAAGCGGGTACTCCAGCGGGATCTGGTGAATCTGCTGGCCAAGGCCATCCTGGACGGCACGATCCACCGCGAAAGCGCCATCGAGGTCGATGCCTCCGGCGGAGAGATCGTTCTCCGGAATGCATGAAAAAAAGAAGCTGGAATCATTGCGATTCCAGCTTCTTTATCTTCCGGGTCAGCCCGGAATCCTTTAATTCTGCTGCGCTTTGGCTTCAGCCTCGGCGGCGGCGATCATCTCCTCGTTGGCGGAGACGTACACCTCGACGCGGCGGTTCTTGGCGCGGTTCTCGGGGGTGTCATTGTCGACAACCGGCATCGAGTAACCCATACCGTCGTGGGTCAGGCGCTCTTTGGCGATGCCGCACTGGGCCAGGTAGTTGGCCACAGAGGAAGCTCTCTTCTTGGAGACACTCAGGTTGGCAGACTCGGAGCCGATGTTGTCGGTGTGTCCGAGAATGGTGATGTTGGTCTGCTCAAAGTCGGCCATTTTGTCGGCGAATTCCTTGAGCTCAGCCTTGGCGGTCTCGGAAACGTTGGACTTGTTGAAGTCGAAGAGGATACCATCCTTGAAGGTAACCTTGATGCCCTTGAAGCCGTTGATGTCAACAACCTCGACATTGGTACCCTCGAGCTCGGCGAGCTCTTTGGCCTTCTTGTCCATCGCGTGGCCGATGAGTGCGCCGCTGCCGCCGCCGGCCGCTGCGCCGACTGCCGCACCGATAGCGGCACCCTTGCCGTCCTTGGTGATGAGAGCGCCGATGATGGCACCAATCGTGGCGCCGGCGCCGGTTCCGATGATGGCTCCCTTGCCGGTGTTGTTCATATTACCGCAACCGGGGAGAAGCATGATCGCGCACATGAGTGCAATTGCAATTTTTTTCATTGTATCAGAAATTAAAGTTGATAGTTTC
>JAEEGL016029134.1_pt1 | contig 24150 bp, 10 predicted proteins | sample 9134231 | NCBI WGS metagenome assembly JAEEGL01 (sample SAMN16246548, study PRJNA631951) | gut metagenome | biome: gut microbiome; feature: rumen; material: fiber-attached | host: Bos | place: Iran: Karaj | collected 2018-10
CTGAACCGTTTTGTGCCTGCGAATGCCGAAATAGTCCCATTTTCACGCCAAAAACTTGAAATCGGCAAACTGAAATCGATTTCCCGCATTTTCAAGCCGATGTTTGTGGCGGAACTATTCTTCGCCTTTCGGAATTTGCCCGTAAAGTATTGGTTGAGTGCCATTAAGATAATGTATGTCGAAATTCACCGTGCGACGAACCTAAAGAAAGACCTTCTTGGCTTGTGCAAGGCGAAAAAACTGAATCCGTCCGACTGCGTGTTCTATTCCTATTGGCACGACTATAAAGCCTTGGCTCTGGCGTTGTTGCGGAAAGATGACCAATCTATCAAATGCGTTGCAAGAGCGCACCGATGGGATGTTTTTGCCGATAAAAATCTAATTCCATATCTGCCATTCAAATCATTCATTATAAACAATTTGTCGCAGACATATTCCATCTCGGATGCGGGAAAAATCTATTTTGAGCAATATCTGAACCGCAAACTCGATGATAAAGTGACGGTTTCACGGTTGGGGAAATTCAACGACCGACAACCGAATATGGACAAGCAGCCAGATTCGGTGCTGATTTGCTCGTGCAGCAATCTCATTCCTGTAAAGCAAGTTGACAAGATTATCGAAGTTATTTCGCATTTGCAGACGAAAAACATTCGTTGGGTTCATTTTGGCGACGGACCGCTACGAGCTGAACTTGAATCAATGGCAGCCAACAAGTTGCAAAATATTGATTTTGAATTTCGTGGCATTGTCGCAAACGACAGGATTCTGGATTTCTATGCCGAAAACCACGTTGATTTGTTTATAAACCTGAGCGCGTCCGAAGGCATTCCCGTGAGCATTATGGAAGCGTTGTCGGCTGGCATTCCTGCGCTGGCAACCAATGTGGGCGGCACCGCCGAAGCCGTAAACAGCAAAAACGGTTTTCTGATATCTGCAGATTTTGATTGCCGCAATGTGGCACAAATTATTGATAACTACTTGAATTCGCCAATTTCAGAGCGAAGTATCTATCGGCAGAATGCCTACCTTTTTTGGAAAGAGAATTTTGAAGCAGTGAAAAATTATAACGATTTTATATAAATGGCGTTATAGCTGGAAATGATTCGGAGCGATTGGTTCCGGAATAAGGTAATCAAAGAGTAATTGTCGTTTGTATTCCAAAATTTAGCGTAAAATTAGGAGTTGTAGTCCTAATTTTGGCGTAAAATCCGTACCTATACTACCTAATTTTGGCGTAAAATTTGGTAGCAAGGTGCAAGATTTTAGCGTAAAATTTGGAAGTTGGTCTATTGCTTTGTATGTTTGCAGAAAAATAAGGAACTATGAAACAGGTGATTGACAGGCAAATGTTGCAAGGGATACAAGACATTCTGGCGTCTTCGTTAGGCAGAATCGTTGTTTTCACGGGGGCGAGACAAGTTGGAAAGACTACGTTTGTAAAACGCTATTTCCCTAAATACGAGTACATTTCGGTTGAGGACCCAGTGGCAAGTTCAGAGTACGGGCAGTTGACTGCCGATATGTGGCACTCGGCATATCCTATGGCAATTCTCGACGAAGTTCAGAAAATGCCGCAACTTGTCGAGAGCGTGAAAGCAACCTACGACAAGTTCGACGATGTGCGGTATATCCTTTTGGGGTCGAGTCAGATACTGCTGCTCAACAAGGTGAAGGAGAGCCTGGCTGGGCGATGCTCTATTTTTTCGCTTTATCCGCTCACGTTGCCCGAGTTGATTACGCAAGGCACTGGCAATGCCGTGCAAATGTCGCCGTTTCAGCGAATTATAAAAAACGGAATGGCGGATGTGATGTTTATGCCGTCGTTTATGTTCGATAAGAATTATGCCGTCAAAATGCAGCAATGGCAGTATTACCTTCGGTTTGGCGGCTACCCGAAACTGACCGACAGGCAGTTGACCGACGATTTGCGATATGAGTGGCTGTCGGATTATGTTCGCACCTATTTGGAGCGCGATGTCCGCGACCTTGCAATGATTCGTGACCTTGAGCCGTATGTGAAACTACAGCAGGCGTTGGCCGCCGACACGGGGCAGATTCTGAACGAGACGTCGCTGTCGAAAGAGATTGGCGTAACCACCAAAACTGTAAAGAACTATTTGCAATATTTGTCGTTGAGTTATCAGACGTTGATTCTGCCTGCTTGGAGTAAAAACATTAACAAGCGATTGGTGAAAGCGCCCAAAATCCACTATTTAGACAATGGCGTGGTTCAGGCGGTTTTGAAAAAACGTGGCGGACTGACGGGCGGCGAGTTCGAGAGTGCCGTTGTATCGGAGATATACAAACAAGTGAACAACATTCGTGCTCGTGTTAATTTTTATTACTTGCGCACCCACGATGGCAAGGAAGTTGATTTACTTATCGAGACGCAGAACGGCTATTACGCTTTCGAGATAAAGATGGCGGAGCACGTCTCGGCCACCGATGCGCGGCATTTGCGTAACTTGCAGGAGTTTCTCGACAAGCCGCTGCTGCACGCGTTCCTGCTCTCGAACGACAACCAGACGCAACATTTTTCGGATTCAATAACTGCGGTTAGTGCGGCGTATTTCTTAGGATAAGGTTGGTGATTAGTCATTTTTGTTTTTCGCATTGCCTACGATTTTTGGAAAGATAATTTTGAAGCAGGGAAGAATTATACAACCTTTGCAAAGACATTGCTAGAGTTTGAGTTATGAAACACTTGCTCATATTGGCCTACGATTTTCCCCCATACGTTTCGGTGGGTGGCTTGCGGCCGTACGCGTGGTATAAGTATCTGAAAGAATTTGGCGTTGAGCCGGTTGTTGTCACGCGGCAGTGGGGCAATGTCTATGGCAACGAGCTCGATTATATTGCACCGGGCTCGTCCCGTGAGACGATTGTTGAAGATAGCGAATGCGGCACCATTATCCGCACGCCGTACAAGCCGAATCTGGCTAACCGGCTGATGCTCAGATACGGCAAAAACCGTTTTGCGCCTGTGCGGAAGGCGGTTACGGCTTTCTATGAGTTCGCGCAGTACTCGTTCTTTGTCGGACCGAAATCGTGTGTTTATCGCGGTGCGAAAAATTATCTGAAAAACAACAAGGTTGATGCCATAATTGCCACCGGTGAACCGTTTGTGTTGTTCAAATATGCGTCGGCACTGAGCCGGAAACACAACATTCCGTGGATTGCCGACTACCGCGACCCGTGGACTGAAAACAAAAATAGAAATAAATGGTTTGGCAAACTGAACAAGTATTATGAAAGACTATTTACAGCCAACGCCGAATGTGTCATTACCGTTGACGATTTCTTTCGTATGCAGATAGGGACCAATGTGAGCAAGCCCTTCCACATTATCCCCAACGGCTACAATCCCGACGCCATAAATGCGGTATCAGGAATTAGTCAGGGAACCGATTGCTTGAGATTCGCCTTTGTCGGCACCATCTACAAGTGGCACCCGCTTGAGAGCGTGCTGCATTGTTTCTCGCTTTTTACCGATACAACCGCAAAACCCAAATTCGAATTGAATTTCTTCGGGATAAACAATGCCGACGAATTGAATTCATTGCTGACCGGCAAGTTTCAGAATCTGATTGGGAAAGTGCATGTTATTCCACGGATGGATAATAGCCTGCTGATGCAGCAGTTGGCGAAACACAATGTTATGCTGCTATTCAACTACTACTCTTTCACGGGAACCAAAATATACGATTATCTGGGCTTGAAACGCAAGATACTGCTCTGCTATTCCGACGACAGCGAAGCCCGCCAACTCAAAGAAATGTACTATCCGACAGAAGAAATAGCCGGATTGAGCACCCATCTGCAGAAAGACCTAATTAACGCCACACATTCGGGTGTGATTGTAAAAGACAAAAACCATCTGCTGAGTGTGCTGGCCGATTTGTACGACGAGTTCCAAAAGACAGGAACCATCGCTTGCGACACTGTTGGCGAAGAAAAGTTTTCGAGAAGGGGCGGTGCAGAAATGCTAGCCGATGTTGTTTTGAACCTATAGACCGACCTAACAACACTATTTCTTCTCCGCCTTTTTCTTCAGCTTGTCAATCTTATCCTTCTTAGGTATATCAGTGCGCTGCGGATTTTCGGGCGAACTCAGGTTTTCGGTTTCCATTTTGGTTAGTCTCTCGATCACCTTATTGTAGAGCTGCTCATAGTCGCTGAGATGGTCGCTATAGTACTTCATGGTGTTGTCAAACTGTTTGGGGGTTATGTCGTATTTGCGAAGCACATAGCCGTAAGCGCCTTCAATACGGTCGCGGTTGCGGTCGATGCGGCTGCCAGAGTACGACAGATAGCCTTCGGTCAGATGGATGTCGACAAGCACATCAACCAACTTGTCGCGTTTAATCTCAGGACGGTCGCCATCATTGTGCGAGCACGACTGAACAGCAAGCGCCAACATCAGAACCAACAGACAACTTCTCAGCATTTTCATTTCCTTATCTCCGATTCATTAAGAATCTTGTATTCAAAATAAAAAAGGCCACCACTCGTTAACGGCAGCCTTTATTTTACGTTTTATCTAATCTTACGTTTCGATTTCGACTTGCGGATATCCTCGAACTTGACTCCGAGCATAATCTCGTGCGAACCATAACTTGACGCGCTCAACTTCGAAATGGTCAAATCGTATGAGTAACCAATGTTGATCATATCGTTATAGTTATAACCCACGAACACAATCACAGCCTCAGGATTCTTGAAGTTGTAGCGGAATCCCAAACCACCCCAGACCATCTTCTGATAGATGACGCGGCAGTTGATATCAGTCATGAAATCGTAGTGCGGTACAGTTTTGATAAGGATCGACGGCTCAAGGTCGAAGTTACGGTCGATGTTGTACTTGTAGCCGCCCTGGATGTAGAAGTGCGGTTTCACGCGGCCGTCTTTTACAAGATAATCGCCATCGTACTTGTCGAGCAACGACATGTTGTTGAAGAACAAGTGGTTGAACGAGATACCTGCGTAGTACTGCGATGTATAGAGATAAACACCGAGCGATCCATCAGGATAAACCTTCTTGTAAACCGTGTTCTGGAATCCGTTCTCGCCCTCGTTGAGCTGGACGTTGATATCGGACAAATCGACCTTCTGCTGAACAATACCCACGAACAGACCTGCCGATATGCGGATATCACCCGTGATGCGCAGATTATAACTGTACGAGCCGTATGCGCCCATGTTGCCGATTGGTCCGGTCACATCGTTGAAGATGTAGCCGCCGTAGCCCATTGGCATCACCTTGTGCGGTCCGTAACCGCCGAGCATATAGGTCTGCGGTGCGTCCTTCACGCCGGCAAACTGATAGCGGTAGTTCGTCTTAATCTGCCAATAGTCGCTTGTGCCGCCAATAGCAGGGTTAAGCACATACTCGTTGAACATGTACTGCGAGAATTGCGGCAGTAACTGTGCTTTGGCCGTCGGGACTGCAAGTAGAGCCCCAGCAAATACGGTTAAAATAATCCTTTTCATAACTGTATTACCTTATAACTGTAACAGGTCCTGTAACTTTCTTTCCACCAAGGATACCATCGCTGCATTGGATAACGTAGTAGTAGGTACCCGACGGAACCGGTTTGTTCTTCTCATTGCGTCCGTTCCACTGATTAGCGTCGGAATAGTCTTTTCCGGTGCCCGAATATTGCCATACTCGGCCGCCCCAGCGGTTGAACACGTAGATTGTGACATTATCGTAAGATGCAAGACCTTCAATCTTCCAAGTCTCATTATACTCGTCGCCATTCGGTGTGAACACGTCAGCCGGATGGATTCCGCTAATCGAGTTGATGACTACGTTGTCGTAGTAGTTACAACCCAGATCGGTGACGCTGTAGAGCGAATCCTTGAATTCAGCATCCACTTCGAATGTCACGCTATCGCGAACTCGGGCAATCACCTTGCCGAACGACTGTGCAACTATCGGGTTGCCATCGTTTGTCGACTCGTAGCGCAGGCCAGAGCCTTCGGCATTGAGTTGGTTGGCAGGTGCCCAATCCCATGTCCACAATGCGTTTTCTGAGTAAACGAACTCAACTGGCATGTTATCGAACTGCAGCTGGTTGGCTTCGAGAGTCAGCAGACCGCCTTCCGGAACTTCATACTCGCCGGCAATTAAGAGTTCGTCGCTTGTAGCATCATCCATCGATACGGTTGCCGTCAGTTTCTCATTCGGGCGCATTGTGATGGCTCTGATTGAGTCAATAGATACGCACTGATTGTCGGCAATCTCGAAGTAGTAGGTTGTTGCACCGCCGTATGGCATGAATGCATCTGCCCAAACCACACCGTCTTTATCAACCTCGACATTGAACAATGTGACATCTTCTCCACTTATGCTCTTGCCATGATTGTAGACAGGTTTCTTTTCCTCTGGAATAGTTACCGTACCAGGTTCTTCAGTCGAAGTTGTATCGACAGAAACCGTGCCCGTTGTGTCTGCGGCAGGTACCGAATCATCGCGGAAGCGGATGTAACGGTTGAACCTGTAAGCGATTGTCGAATCAGCCACATTGGTTGAGTCAGCAATATTGGTAGATGTTGTGTCGGCTGCAGGAGTCGGCTGCGGCTCTTCAACTTCAACATCTTCATTCTCCAGATCTTCATCAGTCAAAGCGTAGAACTTATAGCTGCTGAATGTAGCAGCTGCAGTTACCTTGGCTGTCAACTCGTCGCTCGGGCAAGCAAAGATCAACTTCTCGTCGTTCTTGAATGTTGCGTTTGCGCGCAGATTGCTCTTGCTTCCGAGTTCGTGCTCAATCACTACCGGGCAAAGCAGAGTGTCGCCGAAACCAACTGTGATGGTGTGCGGTCCAGCAGTAACCTTATCAAAGATATGTGCTTCCTGGGCAACTCCACCGTCAATCTGATAGTATTGTTTCAGATCGGTAATTGTCGACGATACCTGGCTGTTAACCATTGCAATGGCGGTAACCGTAATCTTACCATATGAGAGTTTGCCATCAGCAGTGTAGTTGTAGCAGTTAGGTTCATCGTCTTCAATCTTGCTGATTGTGATTTCTGGACGCTCCGACATTACTGCCAAGCTGACGGTATCGCTCGGGCAACCCTTCGCATCGTAAGCCAAAACTTTGTAACCACCGGCCGGCAGCAACTCTGTAAAGGTTACATTCGACATTGTCTTGGTTGAGTCGAAGCAAACCGCGCTGCCATCTTCAGGCATGAAGTGGAATTTAACCATCGTACCTGTTCTACCCTTAATGGTGTCGATTACAATCTCAGCGTCAGTTGTGTTGTAGCAACTGCTCGGCTTGGTATTGGCTATTGCAAAGTTTATCTTCTCAGGTTGAGCAACTTCAATTGAATCAATCTTCACGCAGTCCTTGTTATCGGTTACCTTAACAGTATAGGTTCCGGCTGTCAGACCTGAGATTTTCTCAGTTGTTTCGGTGCGGCCTATCCATTCATACTGGAATCCACCGTTCTCGCTCGTAGCTGTTACCGAAACTTCACCGCTATTCTCACCATAGCAACGTGTTTCCTGAGCCACAAGTTCAATTCGGAATTCCGACAAGTCGGGAACTTCAACAATTGTCTTGTACTCGCAACCACGTGCGTCAACTACATACAAGCCGTAGTTGTCGGTTGCCAGACCAGTAATGTCAGCCTTACCGTCATCTGATACTTTAACAATATTATCAGTCCACTCGGTGTTGCTGAAAGTATAGGTGAATGGTGCGTTACCGCCTATTGTCTTCTTAATGCTGATTGCACCGACAGTCTCGTAACAAGGTGTTCCGATAGCCACAAACTGGGCCAGCAGGCTGTCGGTAGGCTGAGTAACTGTAATTGTATCAGTTATTGAAATGGTACCATTGCGCTGCGAGATGGTGAATCCATATTTCCCGGCTTTCAAACCTGTAATCAATGCGCCTTCAGCCACAGAGTCGGCAGGCCACATCGGGCTACCCCACTTGTAGGTGTATGGCTCATAATAACCACCGACACCTTCAATCTCAATAGCACCGTCGCTGCCACCGTAGCATGCAGTTGCCGATACTTGAACAAGTTTGTAAGTCAACGGACGATGCTCTATAGTGATAACGGTATCGATTGAGCAACCATCAGGATTGTTGTCTTCCATATGCAGCATATAATCGCCTTCGCAAAGCAGATAGATGGTGTTAGGTTCGTTGGCATCAGCCTCAATCGGGTTGCCGCTGGCATCGGCCCAAGTGTAGGTATAACCCGGAACGCCACCCTTGCCTATTGCTGTGATAGCACCATTGCAGCTGCCCGAAGTACTCAAATCGGGGTCACGATGGATTTCAACTTTCAATGCACGTTCATCGCTGAGTTTGAATGTATCAACCTTGCTACAACCGTTGGCAATACTCTTAACTTTCACGGTATTAACACCATTGCACAAAGTGTTGCTTCTAGCGTTGTCGGTTTGAACACCATTCCACCAGATATACAATTCAGAATTATCGTAAACATTGTCTTCATCGTATACAAGACCGAGTTCTGCAGAACCTGTGCAACGATCCAGGCAAAGAACACCAACTTTGTTGACTACCGATAATTGAAGCGTTCCATTGTCTTGAACTTCAACTATTGAATCAACCTTACATCCCAAACCGTCTTCAACAACAAGTTCGTACATATCGGCACCCATTGCAACCGGGCTTGGTCCGTTCCACTCTGAACCGTCGGTAAGCGATGTCCAAGTGTAGCTGTAAGCGCCTGTACCACCTTCAACAGTAGCCACTGCGGTACCAGTCGGTGTTGCGCACTCTGACTCGGTGGTGACTACATCTGTTATGGCAAGTTTGCTTGTCGGTTCAATGACATCAATTGTGTCTTTAGCTTCGCAGTAACCATCAGTTACTATGACGGTATACTTGCCTGCGCCAACGCCTTCAAACGAGTTTGTTGCATCACCTAAGACAACACCGTCTTTCTGCCACTGGTAAGTCAGCTCGGCAGATCCGCCGACAGCTGATATAGAGAAGCTTGCTGTTTCGTCACCCAAGCATTTAGGCAGTGCGGTGATGGTCTTGGTTATTACAATCTCTGCGGGATCAACAACGTCTATCGGATCGCTTATGGCGTCGCAGAACGAAGTGTTATCTGTAACCTTAACGGTATATGTACCTGCGATCAAACCAGATACTGTCGGCTCGGTTGTGGTTGCAATTACGCCGTTTCCATCAGACCACTCGTATGAGTAGTCACCCGAGCCATTCGTTACCGACACGGTAATTGAAGCGTTGTCGTCGCCGTTGCACGAGTTGGCTTTAAGATCAGCAAGTGTTATCGTCATTCCTTCGGCCACGGTCGATATTGTGGTATCGATAAAGCAGCCTTTATCAAAGTCAAGTGCATCGAATGATCCGGCGTCGTAGATACGGAATTTAATTCCACTGGCACCCGTAAGGCCTGTTGCCGTAAGAGTGGCCTGGTTGATTACCAAGTCAGGCTGGTCTTGTGGCAGACCCATATATTCCATATGGTAGTCGCCTTCAACCTTACCGCCAGTTACTGTGAATGTTACTGCGCCATTGTTAACTGTGCAAGATGTTGCCAGTGTGACATTGGTGTTGGTAACCATCAGAGTGTCGGGTTGGCCGATGCTGAAATCCAAAGAATCCTGGCAACCGTCTTCGTCTGTTACAATCACTTTGTATTTATTGCCAAACGGCAGAGTGGTGAAGCTAGCCGAGAAGTCGTCAGCTGATGTAGCGGTGTAACCGGCCACATCAAAGTCGAAATGAGAAATCAGCTCTTTGGTTGCCGAGAATGTTGCGACACCGTCGCTGCCGCTATGGCAAGTAACATCGCTGAGAGCATCCTGGCTGATATGGATTTTATCGGGCGAGCCAACTTCAACCATTGTTACAGCTTCGCAGCCCTTGGCATCGGTTACACGTACATAGTAGATTCCCCTGCAAAGATCAAGAGTATCTGACTCGTATGTTCCACCAACATAGTATTCTTCAGTGAAGTTAATATCACGTGCCCACTCCCATTTAACAATCTCGCCAGAACCGCCTATTGCCTTTGCAACTGCGTGAGCATCGCACGCGCCATAGCAACTTTCGCGCAAGCCAACTGGCGAAATGTAACTTATAGTGTGAGCGTTAGCTATCGAAACATTGGGGTTCAACTCCTTCGAATCGAAGGTCAAAGTTTGTGTTTTACCCTCGAAATCGACATCAGTAAAGCTGATTACCGCATGTTGCAATTTACCAACTCCGTCAGGATAATCACTACCTACCTCAACTGCCCAACCACCTTCGGCCGGATTCAGACCATAAATGTCGCTCCACGAGCCCGTGATTCCAAACGTTCCATCAACAGCGGTGCCATAAGCCCAAGTTTTCAGTTTGTTATAGAAATCGACATCTGATTCGGTTGTAAACTCGAAATCAAAGTTTCCTGCTGAATTTACCCATGACAACATTTTACGATTATGATCCTCCGTGTGGTTGTACAATTTTACTTTGTGAATTCCATCAGGTGCAACCAAATAGAACTGAAGGCCATAGGCTCTTGGATAACTTCCTTTCACTTTTACATGGATTTTAGTTGAAGCACTGATTGGGAACGGCTGAAGTGTACCAATACCGATTACCAATTCAGGCATGATTGTGATTTCCATATCATCAGTTGCATCACCACAATTAGCGCTTGTGGTGGTGAGTGTCAGAGTCACCGAACCTGCTGCCTTGTCACTGTCACCCGGTGTATAAATTGCGTTAATGCTTGTCGCATCGTCGAACGAACCATCACCACTTGATGTCCAAAGCACGTCGCCATATTCTGATTTAGCATCCAGAATCTGATAACTGCCGTTGTAGCAGATTGTTGTGTCTTTTCCGGCATAGGCTGTCGGACCCTGTTGGTTATCAATGGTTATCTTGAAGTCTTTTGAACATTTATAATCAACATCATATATGGTGCAAGTCAATTCGTAGTTGCCAGCTTCAGTTGAAGCAAATACAGGATTTGCAATATTTGTTGCTGTAAGCAATTCATCTACATCATTGCCAGACCATGTATAAGTGAAATTACCACTACCACCACTGATAACTGTTGCATCCAAATTCAGACTACCATTGGTGCAAGAAGTTCCGTCTTCAGGCAGTGAACTAACTGGCAGATCGTGAACTGTTACATTCATTGGGGTTGGTGCAGCGGCGTCACAACCATCGTTGTAACTTACCGATACTTTATGTGGCCCTGCTGTCGCCCATGTATAGGTGAATGAAGGTGATGTCTCGCCAGTCTGCTCAACGTCGTCAACATACCACTTGTAGTCGCTCTTTCCTTCATCGGTGTAGTAAGTACCTGGTTTGCCTTCACATACTTCACCGTCACCGTCTATGGCTGGAACCGGTTGCGGTTTGATGGTAATGGTCATTGATGAAGATGCGTCATCGGCAACTGTGCACGGGGTTTTTGATTTTGCTGTCAATGTCAGGGTTACGCTTCCCACATCATTCGGACCAAAGAAATATGTCGGATTCAAAGCCGTTGCATCGTCGAAAGTACCATCACCTGATGTTACCCATGATAACCCGGCTGTTGCGTAATGGTCGGCTGTTGCATCTGATAATGGGTAAGACGGGACATTGGCGCAAACTTCGGCGTTATTTCCGGCAAATGCTTCGGGCTTGGCAACAAAGTTGATTGTAGCCTCTGCTGTCACAGGTTCACAACCTTCAACTTTTTCAGTGAACACCAAAGTGTAAGGACCTTCCTCGTCTGCAACAAATTTATTTCCATCAACAATTCTGGCCTTAGTTTCTTCTGTTGACCAACCCATATTGGGTATAATTCCGGTTACAGTTGGTGTTTTTGAAGGCAACGGATACTCCAAGCCGCAAATTTCATCATTATCAAGAGTCGGCTGTGGCTTCGGCTTGACTGTGATTATTGCCGTGAGCGTCGGTTCATTAATACAGCCATCATTAGGTGTGGCAGTAATTGTTACAGTCGTCAAGTTGGTTAAAGTAGGCGAAGAGATGTAAGTACAATCATAATCGCCCATGTCTGTCGAGCCAGCCTCTGAAGAAGTCCATGTAAAATGACTACAATTCTCATAATCCTCAATTTCGACTTTGTATGATTCGCCAGCACAGATAGTGGCCTCGTAATCATTGAATGACAGAACGGGTTTCGCTGTGAAATTAACCGTAGCAGTAACTTCGTTGCTACTGCAATTAGCATTCGATTCAATTACACCTATTGTATATGGCCCGTACGCCGCGTTTTCGTCAAGTGTCAAAGTTACGCTTGCTGTAGTGCCGCTTATAGTTTCATTGCTCTTCGACACACCTGCCGGAACCACCCATTCAACGGTGTTGCCTGCGGTGATAGTTGCAGTCAGCACGTCGGTTGGACCACAGATTTCTTTGTCTGTAAGCTCTGGTGCCGGAACTTTGTTAACATGGAATGTGTAAGGCAATGAAATTGACCCGCATGCTGCAGAGTTGATAGTTGCAGTGAGTGTTACGTCTTTGTCGGCATCAGATTCAACCGGGGTGTAAGTCGCTACCAGCGACGATACTGTTCCGGAAGTTTCCAGTGTACCTTTATAAAGGGCGTCGTTTTTAGACCATTCCAAAGTTGTATTGTTGGTCGCTGTTGCTGTTACTGTTGCAGGCATGCCCACGCAAACATCATAAGAATCTGATAATGCGAGTGTCGGATCGTCGTGGAAAGTAACATGAACTACCGGACTTGGATCTGAGTAGCAACCGTCTTTTTCTTCAACCACTGTTAATCCATAAGTTACGCCATTGTCACCACTAAGATTGGCAGTTGTTGCCGTTGCAGGTGTAACAACGAATGTGGCGTCGCCGCCATTGTTCCAAGTAAGGTTTCCGCCAAGACTCGGAACTGCTGTTGCTATGGTAGACAAACCACAAACATCGCCATTTGAGCCTGCGCCTATCGGATTGATTGATACTGTAGGAACAGGTTTTACCTTAAGTTTGTAACTGTCACTTTTATCAGAGCAAACACCATTACCTACTGTTACTGTTATTGTTACTTCTTTGCCAGCATCGATACCACTTGGCGTGTATGTTGCCGATTTGCTATCGGCACTTACGTCCAAAGTACCGTTACCATCGTGTATCCATGATATTGATTCCTGATTTTCAATTGAAGGAGCAATTGTTACAGGGGTAGTCCCACAAGTTTCGCCATTTTTAGGTGAGAATGACACTGTCGGCTCTTTGTAGAAATTCAATGTAACTAATTGTCCCGGAGCCGGATCACCTGCGTCGCTATATCCCACGCAACCAGCTTCAGGCTCAGTTTCTATAACTCTGAAGATATATTCACCGGGTTGAGTTACTTCTACGTGCAATCCGCTTACTGAAACATTACCAGTGCCTGTACCGCCTATACGATCAGCAACCAAACTACCACCCATGCTGGCATTAGCAGCGATATCTTCCACAAGTCCACAAACGGGATGATCGGTTGATGTAATATATGGTTTGGGGGTTGCAACAATGGTCAATTCCATATCGTCAGAATCATCGTCGCAAGTTCCGTTTGATACAGTCATAGTCAGCGTTACGGTTCCGGCAGCGAGCAAATTCAATGTCGGGGTTTCAGTATCGGCACCCGATGCTATTGTTGCTATCGAAAGATCGCTTACTTCCCACGAGATAGCGCCTTTATCATGATTTTTGGCTTTCACGCCATTCTCTTTCTTTACAGTATATGTACCTTCAGAAAAGCAAACTTTATCATCAGAACCTGCATTTGCTTCTGGTGCAGGTATCGTTGTAATCTCGGCTTTTATCTCTTCAGGATAATCACTTGGGTCCTCGTAGACTCTTTCGAAATTTTTGCGGTCTGTACAACCTTCGCTGTCAGTAATAGTTATTGTGTATTCACCTGCCGGAAGGCCGTCTAATGATGCTTTACCTGCAGGGAAATCGTAAGTTGTTCCACCTAGTTGTGCCGAGTATGAGTATGGACCTGTGCCGCCCAACACATTCGATACTGTAATCACACCCGATTCCTTATTAATACAGGTTTCTTCGGCACTAGCCTCACCTGTAATTCTGGCCGGACCGCCATCATAACTATCCGGTTGTCCCAGTTCTCGGAAAGCAGGCGCATATACATATGGCTCTGGTGAAGTATATCTACATCCGTGGCCATCTGTAATAGTTACTGTATATGCTGCTTGCGGCTCAGCAACTGCTTGTTCTGTTCCTGAAATAGGAAGAAATCTGTCTGACCGATTCCACACTTGCGAATATGTACCCACACCTGTACCACCGGTGAGATTGTATCCCAATGTTATATCATCGCCCCAACATTTAGCATATTTATCCACTTTGAAACTAAAATCAAAATCAGGGTTTTCGAACTCAACTGGTTCCGTTGCAAACACTGTGTTGACTCCATCAGGACTAAAAAGGACATTATAATCACCTGGTGCCTTATTATAATAAGTATGAGTTAAACCGAATGCACTACCATCTGGTTCAGGCTCATACTCCATTGTCGAAAAATTAAACTTTCCTAAACTCATACCATAACCTTCAGCATCACCGCCTGTTATCGTCACAGTAATAGTTCCATCGTAAAGTTCTTTAATGTCGTTCACATAATCTGAGTTTGAAGGACATGTGATATCGGTATGAGTCACTTTCATGACTGGTCCTTTGGTTCCGGCAAGAGCATAACTTTTCGCAATATTATAGCGCAAACCATTTACAGATAAGAAATTCTTCAAAAACTCATTGCGAATCAATATTTCAGACCCTTTGGCTTCGAAGGTCAAGTTTGAAGCCTTGCTGAAATCCCACTTGTCGCAAGTCACCGTCGAGTTCTCAATGTTGAGAGCCGTTGCGTTCTCGGTGGCCGAGAATACGGCGCACGTAACTGTGTAGCCGTTGGTGTTGAACGAACCTGATTTCAGGGTTATGTTGCCTTCGGTGATCAGGTCGGACTGAAGCGTCCAGCTGCCGCCGTCGATAACTATTCCGCCTTCAAGCCTGCTGGCAATGCTGACTGTGTTGTCGCCACTGCCCGAAAGCACCAATGCTCCGCGCAGTTTGCCAAAGTCGGCGTTGGCATCAGTATTGATTGAACCGCCAATGGTCAGATCCTTCTTGCCCGAAAATGCAAAATCGGCATTGGTAGCTGTCAGGCTGCCTATCACCACTGCATCCTTGAGCGTGACGGTATTTTTGTCGCCACTGAACGAATTCTCATCGAACACTACACTTGTTCCCGATTCAGGAAGTGCCGCACCCGGCTCGCCACCCGATGTGACTGACCAATGGTTCGTGTCTGACCACTTGCCACTGCCACCTACCCAGAATCTCGACTCTTGACCGAATAGTTGCGCTGCAACTAATAAAATCGATACGGTAAAAATGTGTCTCTTCATAACGCTTATAATTAAGTGTTGCTATTTCCTTTTTGCGCTCTGCATACATTTGTGTACGAAAAGCGCATAAAAGTAATTTTTTTTAAAAACGACATTTTTTTGTTTTGATAATCCGACAATAAACGTCGGTAAATACACAAAAATCAAGGTTAGGCTGAATTTGCGGTACGCAAGTTGGTGTAGTTTAGGCGATAAACACCAACCGGTAATAGAAACGCAAACCTGGAATAAAAATTGTGCCCCACCTATATATAATATGGTAACGGCCGGACTATTTAGCCCCAACAACTGGTGGTTCACCTAACAGCAGCAGCCGTGCGGTTAAAAATCGTAGTAGATATTCTGCAGCGATGTGCGCAAACCAAACGTTATTAAGTTGTTCGCTGTTTTTGAACCATCAGCTTCTTCAGAACGCCGTGTAAAGCCCACATAAACATTCATATTGGTGCGCGGATTGATAAGAAAAGCTGCTTTTGCGCTGGTATTCTGCAGAATAACTTTCTGCCCCTGCCCTATCTCGTTGTAGTATTCCGATGCGTGAGTGGTGTAGTCGGCAAAGATGTTACTGCCCATATTCTGCCCGCCAGCATCGCGGCCCTGCATTGCGTGGATGTATTTTGCTTCTACAAACAGACGTTGGAAATTGTAGCGTCCGATGAGCACGAACTCGCGGAAATTGCTACCCAACGGATGGGCAATCGGCTGACGGAAGTGTCCGTAGTTCTGAATATGTGTGACGTGCGAGTACATGAACGGCCGAGCCACGTTCATCTCAGCCTGCACATCGAGATGCTCCAAACCAAACAGATCATAGGTTTTGTAACCAGCCTGCAACGCCCATTTGTTGGCCCACCAGCCCCACTGGATTGTAGAGTCCGACTTGTTGAACTGATGCTTGATTCCGGCTTTCACATTCTCGAGTTTGAACTCATCAATGATGAACTGTCCGTAGAGTACGTGGTTGTCGCCCAGAGTGATTTTTCCTGTCACACCCATCAGAGCGTTGTCGGGCGAACCGACTGAGAATTCAACCGGACGGGTGAAGATGACCGGATTGGCGTAGTTGATATCGAATCCGCGGTGGCCCAAACTATCGGCATTGGCCCAGATTACCGCTTCAAATAATCCTACATTGAGCCATGGCGTCACCGACCAGTCGAGATAATTGAACGAGCCCCATTTCTTATCGTGCGGATGGCCGTAATCGTAGTGCTTTGTAAAATCTTGAAATTGAGCCCAAAGATTGACATATTTGATGTTCCAGAAGTCGGTTGTTATGCGCAGATAGGGATAGTTGGCCGCAACATCGCTTAACAGCATCGAGCGGTAGCCATCACCAATGAAGTTCTTGCCGTGACCGAATGTGATGTCGAAATGCTCATCGGGCTGAAAGCTGATGGTGGCGTCGGCCCACGCATAATCGTAGCCGTCGTCTTTGAACACCTTGTATGAGCTCTGCCCGGGAATCGTCTTCACATCTTTCACCACCTGGCCGCGATAATCGTAAAACTTTGCTTGATTTTCATAGAAATCGGTGGTGACAAACACATATTTGCCAAGCCGCGCGTTGAGTATTATGCCGCGGGTGTTTACCCAACTCATCTTGTCGTAGTCGCCATCGCGGCCAAGCTCAAAATTCATAAGCGGGTCGATGGTGAACTCAAAATCGTCCTGCCGGTAAGTTATCCAACTGCGGTTGAGCAGGATATCGGGCAACTTGCGGCTCACCTGGATGCGGTAAATTGAATCGGCATTGACGGTGGTGTTCACCTGCCGGTTCTGATAGGGCTTGACCGACGTGTGGAAGCGGTTCTGCTTCTGATAGACATAGCGGTCGTAGTGGTTGAACTCGTGTTCCATATAGAGTGAGTGCGACTCTTGGCCACACACCACTAGTCCGCATGCTGTAATCAAAATCGATAAAAGAATCCGTCGACTCATTATTTCTTTTTTAGCGAGCCGAATTTAAACGAATTTGCGCAAACCGATGTAAGTTTTTGGCAAACAGCCCGCAATTTGACACCAAAGTTTCGGCAAATTGGCTTTGGCAATCAAAAAATGATATACTTTTATAATCTAAAATGGCAACCGATGATGAAAAAACATCTGACACTTTGCATATTATCAATATTTATTGGTACGATATTGTCTGCGCAGGAAAATCCGAAAATCAAGAAGGATTCGTTTTTTGCGTCGCCAATGGGGCTTGAAGATGCCAAAAAGAGTCTGGCAAAAGGCGAGCACTATTATAAAAAAGGCGCCGGATTGTATGACGAAGCGCTGAAATACTACATGAAGGCCTACCGCTATAACAATCGCAACGCTGCGCTCAACTACAAGATTGCCGTCTGCAACCTGATGGGCAACAACCGCGAAGACGCTCTCGAATTCCTGCTCAACAGCACCCCGTCGGTGGCAAAAGACTACTTCTACCTGCTCGGCCGCGCCTATCAGTATAACAACCAGTTCGACGAAGCCATCAACGCCTACCGCAGCTATCTGCAAGGCTGCTCGAAAATCGACTATGCCAACGCCAACAAAAAGGTGGCGCAGATTATCCGCGAATGCGAGTTCGGCAAAGAGATGATTAAAGACACTGTGGCAGTGTTTATCAATAATTTAGGCCCGATAATCAACACCTACTACGACGACTACAACGCCATGGTGAGCGACAAGAACCAACAGATTTACTTCACATCGCGCCGGCCACGGCAAGAACCGAAAAAAAGGGTATCGAGATTCAAGTTCAAGGAACAGATAATGAGCGCCGAAGACGGCATCAGCCAACAATGCGAAAAGGTTTGGTTTGAAGACGATTTCAGCTCGGTGCGCAACATCAGCCTTGCCGGAATGAGTCACAACGGCGAGCGCATTTACTTCTACAAGGGCAAGCGTGGCAACGGAATGCTCTACACGGCCGTGCTGGGCAGCAAGGGCTGGACCAAGGTGCGGAAACTGAAGGGCGGAATCAACCACATTGCCTACCGCGAAGGCGCATTGAGCATTGATGCTGACAACAATATCTACTACGTCACCAACCACCGCAGCGGACTGGGCGGCAGCGACATCTGGATGGCGCAATACAAAAAGAAAAACCGCTGGCATAAGCCGGTGAACATCGGAACGCCAATAAACACACCGTTCGACGAAGCGAGCGTGGCAGTGACACCCGACGGCAAAACCATCTTCTTTGCATCGGACGGCCATCTGGGGATGGGCGGTTTCGACATCTACAAATCGGTGAAAGACACCGGCGGCAACTGGGGCGAACCGCAGAACCTTGGCTTCCCAATCAACAGTCCGGCCAACGAACTCTTCTACCAACCAACGTCGGACCCCGATGTGGCGCTTTACTCAACCATGCGCAAGGGCGGCCACGGCGGACTCGACATCTACTCGATTGTGAACGACAACCGGCAGCCGTTCTACTATGAGTGTTCGGCCATCGAAACCGATGAGATGGAACCGATGAACGTGTCGGTAACAATAACCGACGCCGCGGGCAACACTCTGAAGACAGGCGAAGCGCAGAACAGCGACCTGCCTTTCAAATGCAAATTCGACGACACGGGCGTCTACATTGTCAGCGTGAACCGCGAAGGCTACAAATCTGTAACTGACACCATTGAGTGCCCGCCGCAGAAAAAGCAGACGGTTAAAAAGCTGTTTGTGCTTGACAAGCTGCGCCATCCGTTCACCATTGCCGGAACGGTTACCGACACCGACAAGGGCACACCCCTGCGGGCCATGGTGCTGCTGAAAGATGCGGGCGGAAACATCATCGGCAAGACAAACACAAGTGTGCTGACCGGCAACTATGCTTTCTCGCTTGCCGACAAAACCGATTTCAAGATTGAAGTGTCGGCAACTGATTATTTCCCGGCCGAAAAACAGATTAACGCCACAAAAACGAGCGCAAGCGAAGCCCGCGAAGACTTTGCTCTCAAATGCAGCCGAGTGGACTACGTTGTGCGCGGGCGCATCACCGAAGACGACCAGACAACACCCCTGCGCGCGGCTCTCACCTTCTACGAGAAGGGCAAACATGATGCCGAAACCATTGTATTCAGCGACAGCTTGAGCGGAAATTTCAATGTCACGCTGAAGACAAACCATCCATATATGCTTGAGATTGAAGCTAATATGCACTTTTTTGTGAACGATGTCGTCTACTTTGGCATTGACCAGACACTTGTGGTCCGAAACTACTCGCTCAAGAAGATGGAAACGGGCGCCAAACTTGTGATTGAGAACATCTTGTTCAACTCGGGCAAGGCCACACTAAAACCACAGTCGTTTGAAGCGCTCGACAAATTTGCCGAACTGCTGCAGAAAAACCCGACGGTGAGAATTGAAGTTTCAGGACACACTGACAACACAGGCTCGGCATCGCTCAACAAAAAGCTGTCGAAAGACCGAGCGCTGACCGTCAAGAACTATCTGGTTAACAAAGGAATAGAAGACGAACGCATAACCTACGCCGGCTACGGATTCGAGCAGCCGATAGCACCGAACGACACCCCCGAAGGACGCGAGCAGAACCGGCGCGTTGAGATTAAAGTAATTAAGTGATTATGAAACGGATAGACCTAAAAATATTATTTGTGGCCATTCTTGCACTGCTGGCTGGCTGCATGAAAGACGAAGTCGAGTTCAACGACGTGAGTTACAAACGTCCGGTGAACATTGCCGTGCCTGTATCGACCATCAACGCCGACTACAACAGCATTCTGCGACGCCTGGCAAAGAACGACGGCAAGAGCGTGCCCGACATAAAATCAAAAGACGACGGCATGCTCTACGTTGAATACGACAAAGACTACCACATTGGCTGGGCTGATGTGCTCACAATGAACAATATACAGCTGGGACTGAGCAGCCCGATGCCGCTTACGCAAGGTGGAAAAATCAACCGGACAGTGACCGAGCGCATCAAACTGAACGCTGACGACAGCCAACGCATTGACTCACTCATCATTGCAAAAGCGGCAATGACAGTCAAGGCTGAGCCGATGGATGTTGACGGACAGTACACTCTAAACATTGCCGAACTCAACAAAGGCGGCCGACCACTGGCAATCAGTTGGGCGGCCCAATCGGGTTGCAATCAGGAAATCGACCTTGCCGGGTACACCATTGTGCCTGGACATTCAACCGACTCAAGCTACCTGACCATCAGCATCAGCCTGAATGGCACGGCAAAAAGCACATCAATCAGCTCGGCATTCACACTCAACCTGTCGACAACCGATATTGAGCCACAGATTGTCTTCGGATTTTTCGGAACACGGCTGGTCTACAACAGTCCGTCGGAGATGCCGCTCGACTTCTTCGACTCGTATGAGTTCAACGACGGCATTGAGTTCACCGGCACCGACCTGAGTCTTGACGTCAACAACTGGACAGGCACACAATTCGACGTAACGATGGACATTATGCGGCTGGTTGACCGCGACAACGTAACAGAAAACATCAAATTCGACATTGAGAACAAGCTCTACGTTGACCAAGTGAGCCACGACACCTACCGCCCCGATGGCAACTTCAAGCCTTGTGCCAACAAGTTCACGCTCGACACAGCCAACTCTGATGTGAACTCACTGCTGAGCATCGACCCCATCAGTTACAAATACAGCATTTTGGTAACATCGAACCCGAAAGGCGAGACCAAAGAGAACTATCTCACGCCTGAATCGTCGCTCGACTGCCACGTGAACATGTACATTCCGCTCTGGATGAAAATCACAGATATGGACCGTACCGACACCATCGATTTCGACCTGAACAGCATCATCATCGACAAAGACAACGCCGACTATGTTGACACTCTGTCAATGTACTTCGATTTCGACAACGGCTTCCCGCTCACAATGGTGACCCAGGCCTACCTGGTCGACGGCCAGATGCGTGTTGTCGACTCGCTTTTCCCACGGTATGAACAGGTTTGGAAAATGCCAAAAATCGATGCCAACAAACGTGTCTCAGAATGGTCGCACGTGAGTAAAACGGCCGTAATGGACCAAGAGAAAATCAAGCGCTGCTCTGATGCCGATGTGAAGAAAATCCTGCTCAAATCCATTATCGACACCGAGAATGCCGGCGAGTGCCAATTCTTCAAATTCTACAACGAGTACGCGATGAAGATAAAATTCTCGTTCGAAGTTGTAAGTAACTATTTATCAGATTAGAAGATGAAACGATACGTCATATACATACTGATGTTTCTGCTGTGGAACGATGTCGCCGCACAGCCATCGCTCTCGCTGTACTATATGGAGAGCGTGCCGCAATCGTCGCTGCTGAACCCCGCTCACCAGCCACGGTGCAACATGTTTATCACAGTGGCCAGCATGTCGCTGCACACTGAAACGAACATCAAGGCGTCGAAGTTGTACTCGAAAACAAACGACAAGTGGAATTTCATCACTGACAAGGATTTCGACTATTCCGACCTTCGTCACCGGTTCAAACGCGGTGCACGGCTCAACAACCAATGGTCGGTTGAGTTGGGCAACGTAGGCTGGCGCGACCGTAACGGCTACTGGTCAATTGGCATCAGCGAGCGTTTCGAAGCAAGCGCGGCATTGCCATCGGCATTGTTCACCATGCTCGACAAAGGTCTGCCCGATGGCACAAGACTGAAATTCAACAGTCTGAGAATCAATGCGCAAGCTTATCATGAGTTTGCCGTGGGCTACTCGGTTAAACTGACTGAAAATCTGTCCGTGGGCGCACGCGCCAAATATCTGTCAGGCATCACAGCGGTCAGAACCGACATTCCACGATTCAACGTCAACACTGGCCGCGACCAATGGGACATCGACATCGACGCTTCTATTTCGGCTTCGTTCCCTATCGAAGTCAATACCGATGCCGACGGCTCTATATCCATCGACTCAATTGAAATGAAGGAAATGGATTTGCGCGAAGCACTCGCTTTTGCACTGCCTGGCATCCGCAATCCCGGTGCTGCTGTCGATTTGGGCATGGAATACTCATTCAACAAGAACTTCAAAGTTTCAGCAGCCGTCACTGACCTTGGACTGATTTTCTGGACTGGCGAGACTAACACCGTCAAAGCAAAGAGTTCTTTTACATACACCGGCCCCGACATCGACCTTGATGAGTTTTTCGACGGCACCGATATGGGTGAACTGCTCACCGACCTTGGCGATTCGGTCAAGAACTCACTGACCACAAGCGTGACTCACAAATTTTTTACCACCGGCGTGCATCCGAACATTTATATTGGTGGTGAATACACGCCGCTGCATTTTCTTAATCTGGGACTTGTGTCGCGCACAACATTCTGGAAAAGCAGCGTGTCGCAGAATTTCAACTTCTCGGTCAACGTGGTGCCCTACAAGTTCTTTTCTTTGACAACGGGCATGAACATCGACGTCAAAGGCTGCTGCACCGCCAACTTCGGTTTTTCGCTCAACCTTGGTCCGCTGCAATACTACCTGATGACCAACGGTTTGCCTGTCGCCTATCGGAAATACAACATCGATGGCGACAAGATTTTTGCACCGAACAATGTCTGCGACTTCAACATCAGCACTGGACTGAACTTGATATTCGGTGCTAAAGGGTTCAAAGACAAACCGATGATAAACACCTACTCGGAATTCTAACGAAAGGCTGAATTGTAGTCAAAACCATACTTGGTTTGAACTTTTCGGGCCGCGATAACTATTTGTTGTTGAACTGATTCATTATGCCCGGAACGCCCACAAACGGCAGTTGCAGAACGGCCTGGCAGCATAGATTGACGCGCTCATCGATTTTGGCTTGCTCATCGTCGGTCCATTGGCCGAGAACAAAATCGACCTGATGGCCGCGCGAGAATTCGTTTCCGATGCCGAAGCGCATACGGGCAAAATCGGTGGTTGAGAGCGATTCGGCAATATTTTTCAGTCCGTTGTGGCCGCCGTCGCTGCCACGCTCGCGGATGCGTATCTTGCCGAAAGGCAGAGCCAAATCGTCGCAGATGATGAGAAGGTGGTCGAGCGGAATTTTTTCCTGCTGCATCCAGTAGGCCACAGCTTTCCCGCTCAAATTCATATAGGTGGTTGGCTTAATAAGAATAAAAGTGCGGCCGCGCGATTTCATCTCGGCGCGATAGGCGTGACGCACTTCGCTAAAAGCAGTATTGGACGCCTTAGCCAAGGCATCCAATACTTTAAATCCTATGTTGTGGCGGGTGTTGGCGTATTCAGCGCCGATGTTGCCCAGCCCTACAATCAGATATTTCACAAGCCAGATTATTTTGCTTCAGCAGCTGCATCAGCGCTGGCTGTAGCGGCAGCACGTGTCATTTTAACAGTTGCAACCACAATGTTTTTAGCTTCAAGGATTTCAAGGCCGTCGAAGCTCAAATCCTGAATTTTGATTGCCTTGCCAAGACCAAGGTTGGTAACGTCAATCTCAAGAATGTCAGGAAGTTTCTCAATCAGACCTTTAACGCGGATTTTGCGGATTTTCAGAACCAGCTTACCACCCTGGCGAACACCTTCGGCCAGACCGTTAAGTTTCACTGGCAGAGCGATTGAAACAGGCTTCTTGTCGCTAACTTCAAGGAAGTCAATGTGCTCGATGGCGTCAGATACGCAGTTGTACTGAACGTCTTTCAGAACAGCCTTGCAAGCCTTTCCGTCAATTACAAGGTCAACAATGTAGATGTTCGGGGTGTAAATCAAGCCACGAAAAGCATCAACAGGTGCTGAAAAGTGGGTTACTGA
>JAEEGL012037242.1_pt1 | contig 24149 bp, 22 predicted proteins | sample 9134231 | NCBI WGS metagenome assembly JAEEGL01 (sample SAMN16246548, study PRJNA631951) | gut metagenome | biome: gut microbiome; feature: rumen; material: fiber-attached | host: Bos | place: Iran: Karaj | collected 2018-10
GACGCCCACCACATAGCAGAGATTCTCGATGGCGCGGGCGCGAAGCAGGGTGCTCCAGGCCTCGTGGCGCGAAGCAGGCCAGTTGGCGCAAAGGAGGAGGAGGTCGTAGTCGGGCGGATTGGCATTGCGGAGCCATTTGGGGAACCGCAAGTCGTAGCAGACGGCAGGCTTGATACGCCAGCCCCGCCACTCAAACACTTCGCGACGAGTGCCGCGCGCCAGCTGCGAGGCCTCGCTGCTCATGCGGAAGGTGTGAGCCTTGTCGTAGTAGCCGTAGGTGCCATCGGGTCTCACCCAGTGGAGTCGGTTCACCACGCTCTTTGGCCCGTCGCCGGTCTTCACCGTCCACGTCCCCACAAAAAGGGCATTGTGGCGCTGTGCCATGCTGCAGGCGAACCGGTAGGTCTCTCCTTCCGGCGGTTCGGCCATGGCGGCCATATTGTCGGAGAACCCGGTGTTGAAGGTTTCGGGGACAATCAGTACATCGGCTTGAGTGCCCAAGGGGGCAAAAGCCTCTTCAACCATGGTGCGGTTGGCAACGGGCTGCTCCCAGACGATGTCCTGCTGATAGAAGGCTATGTTCAACTTGGCTGGCATGGGTGGTTGGGTTGTTGGGGTTGTGTAGATGTGATAGAATTGATAGATATGATAGATTCTTTGGGGTGTTATTGTCAATCTGTCGGGCAGTTGCAGGCGTAGTCCCACAGTTTCTTGACGGTGGGCAGCAGCTGTGCTATTGCCTTTTGGTCGTCAAGCGTAAGGGGGCAGTCGCGCAGGTCGAGCAGTTGCAGGGTGTTGTCCAGTCGGGCAAACTCCTTAGGCAGGTTGGTTACCCGGGTGTCCCACAGCACCAGATGGGTCAGGTGCGGCAGGGAAGCCATGACGGGCGGCAGGGAGTCGATAGGATTGCGGCTCAACTCAATCCGCTCCAAGTTCTGCAGGAGGACAATGCTGTCGGAGAGCGTGGCTATGCGGTTGCCCCGAAGGTTCAGTTCGCGCAGGTTGTGCATGGCGTAGACCTGCTGCGGCACCGCATTAAGCCGTTTGCTGCGCAAGTGCAGGATATACACCTCGTCGGGGTTTGTCACCTCGGACAGAGAGCGGTATACCTTGTCCGGCTGGCATGTTGCCATGCCGGGCAGGAGGAGCAGCGCTATCAACAGCAGTCGGTGCATGATTGAGATGTTAGTCGTTTTCTTGAAGCAGCCGTCGGGCAGAGTCGCGGTCGGCGTTCAGCTGCGCCACCAGCATCTCCACACTGTCGAACCGGCATATATCGCGCAGCCTGGGGCCGAACTCCACGGTGAGCGTGGTGTCGTACAGGTCGCCGTCGAAATCAAAGATGTTCACTTCGAAGACAGGCTTGTCCAATCCGAAAGTGGGCTGTGCACCGAAGTTGGCCATGCCCGCAAGCCCCGAGGTACCGTTCTCCAGCGTGACACGGACGGCATAGACACCGTCGGCCGGCCACACCTTCGAGGTATCGGCCAGCGACACATTGGCTGTGGGGAAGCCCAACGTGCGGCCCAGTTGGCGACCCCGCTCGACGGTGCCCCACATGCGATAGCCGCGTCCCAGCATGGCAGCGGCGCGGTCGGTTTGACCCAACTGCAAAGCTTTGCGTATGCGGGTGGAGCTAACCTCCTTGCCACCATAGCAGACCGCTGTGTCGACATGCAGTGCAACACCAAGTTCTCTGGCCATTGCGGGCAACTGGTCGAAATCGTTGCGACTGCGACTGCCGAACATGTTGTCAAAGCCCAGCACAAGAGCCTTGGCATTCAACTGTTCCACCAATATCTGCCGGAAGAACTCACAAGCCGACATGTGGGCCAATTCGGGCGTAAACTCCACCTCTACCACAGCTTCCACCCCACAGGAGGACAGCAACTCGCTTCGCTCACTATTGGTGGTGACACGGAAGTGGATAGGCACATCCGTGGCCAGCACCTGTCGGGGATGGCGGTCAAAGGTCACCGCCACCGGCTTCAGTCCCCCACGCATCGCCACATCGGCCAATAGGGACAGAATATGGCGGTGCCCGATATGAACACCGTCGAACATTCCCACCGTCACAGCCGTGCCTTCAACGGATAACTTATTAATATCTGCTAATTTATATATTGTCATTTTATATTCAAAAGTCTTGCAAAGGTACGAAGAAATTAATAAATGGGAATAAAATTTAATAATAAGTTTCAACAAGGACATCTTGAAACGTGCAGTATACGCTCAATCCTATCAAAAAAATAAAAATAAAATGCGAAAAAATACACAATTCAAGAAAAATGTGTATCTTTGCAAATCGATTTAAACAACAATTATTTCAATAACAATTTAAACAACAAACAATTATGCCTACAAGAATTAGATTGCAGCGTCATGGTAAAAAGAATCAACCCTTCTACCATATCGTTGTTGCAGACGGTCGTGTACCCCGGGACGGTAAATTTATTGAGAAATTAGGCACGTACAATCCGCTGACCAACCCCGCCACCATTGAACTGAATGTCGAGCGCGCCGCCCAGTGGCTCAAGAACGGAGCCCAGCCCAGCGACACTGCCCGCCGCATTCTCTCCTACAAAGGCGCCCTGCTCAAACACCACCTGCAGGTCGGTGTCGACAAAGGTGCCATCAGCCAGGAAACTGCTGACGTGAGATTCAACGAGTGGCTCCAGGCCAAAGAGGCCAAGATAGCCGCCGCCAAGAGCGAGAACGACAACAAGCTGCGCAACGTGAAGAAAGACCGTCTCGATGCCGAGAAGAAGCACAACGAGACCGTTGCCGCCGCCGTGGCCGCCAAGCGCAAAGCTGCCGCTGAGGCCGAAGCTGCTGCCAAGGCTGAAGCCGAAGCCGCTACCGAAGAGGCTCCCGCTGCAGAAGAAGCCCCCGCTGCAGAGTAATCCAACAGCAAGTGATAAAAAAGCGTGTTCCACCAGAGCACGCTTTTTTTCTTAAACCCACAGCATCATGACCAAAGACGAATGCTACCGCTTAGGCAACATCACCAAGCCTTTCGGATACAAAGGACAAATGGTCTTCTATCTCGACGTGGACAGCCCGCAGGACTACGCCGACCTCGACTCGGTCTTCATAGAAACCAAGACCGGTCTTGTCCCCTACTTTTTCAAAGTGGACAATATCAACGGCAACAAGGCCGTCGTCACCTTTGAGGATCTTACTCCCGACGAAGCCCATGCCCTGGCCGGACACGACCTGTACCTGCCCCTTGACCTGCTGCCCAAGCTCACCGGCAACCAATTCTATTTCCACGAAGTTATCGGTTTCCGCGTTGTCGATAGCCAGCACGGCGACATCGGCACCCTGCAAAGCATCATCGAATACCCCGCACAACCCCTTTTCCAAATCGACAAAGAGGGCAAAGAGATACTCATTCCCATCATCGACCCAGTAATAAAACTGGTAGACAGAGAGAACAAGACCCTCCACATAGACGCTCCCAACGGCTTGATAGAGCTTTATTTGAATAGTTAGTAACAGCCTGTTAATATCTTTTTATCTATATATGCGAAAGTATATGTACTTTTGCAAAGTGAAAAAAGTGTGAAACCAAAGGAATCAATCGACCACAATTATGGAGAAAAAAGAACCCACACCCGAAAAAACATGCTACTCGGCAGAAGAGTTGCAGTTCTTTAAAGAGCTCATTCTGAAAAAACGCGAGGAAGCTATACACAGTCTCGAACTGCTTAACGAAGCCGTTGCCGGCGGAGTGAACGATGTCACCGACACCGCCCCCACCTTCAAGACCCTTGAAGAAGGCAGCAATGTGCTATCGAAAGAAGAGAACTCCCGTCTCGCTGCCCGCCAGCAAAAATTCATCAAAGACCTCGATGCCGCCCTTATCCGCATTGAGAACAAGACCTACGGTATCTGCCGTGTCACAGGCAAACTCATTCCCAAGGAACGCCTCATGATTGTGCCCCACGCCACCATGACCATCGAGGCCAAGATGCAGGAGAAGAAACGCCGCTAACTGCCGCACCTAATACAACCCACATATATCCCGGCAAGACGGCTACCGTCTTGCCGCTTTTTTACATTCTGAAAGGAAAAACAGCAACTGCTGTGCCTGACAGCACAACTGTATAGCAATTATTTAACATCTTGATTATGAAAAGACAAATACCCATCATCCTGACGGCCATAATCATGCTGTGGTTTATGCCCAGCTGCACCACGCCGCAGCAACCCAAAAACGAAGAGACCATGACAACAGAATTGACACCCTTCGACGTTCAGCAAGAGTTTGCAAAGAACGGTTTCAACTGGTTCACCGAGAATCTGATACTTTGCAGCGGAGACACCGCAGCCAGCAATGCCATGACCATTGGCTGGGGCGGAATAGGCAACTATCTGGGCCACGAGCGCCCGGCAGTGACTGTCTATGTGGCTCCCGCACGCTACACTTGGCAGTTTATGGAACGCTATCCCCGTTTCACCATCATGCAGTTTGACGACCCCGAAGTGGCTAAGTATATGGGCAGCCATAGCGGCCGCGACGGCGACAAAGCCGCTGCCCTTGGCCTCCACGTGGCCTATACAGAACACGGCACACCCTATTACGAAGAGGCCACAACGGTGATTGAATGCGAGACCATGACGGCATGGCACCAGACCGAAGCCGATTTCCGCAACGACACACCGCGCCAGTGGTACAACGGCTTCGAAGCCGGTATCCACACCGTATATATCGGCGAGGTAATCGGTGCCTGGCGCCGACAGTAGCCACAATACCCCATCGCCATGGAATACTATATTGTCGACGCTTTTTCCGACAAGCCTTTCGGCGGCAACCCAGCCGGAGTGGTGCTGCTGGGCAACAACGACTTTCCCAAAGAAGGGCTGATGCTGCAAGTGGCTGCCGAGCTGCGCTATTCGGAGACTGCCTTTGTGCATCGCCATTCGGCAAACGAATACACCCTGCGCTATTTCACCCCCATGCATGAAGTGGAGCTTTGCGGCCACGCCACCGTGGCCACTTTCTCGCTCCTGCACCGCAAAGGTTTGGCAGCAGGGCAATGCCTGTGCCACACCAAGGCCGGAGACCTGGCCATAGAGGCCGACACTCGGGTAATGATGCAGATGGCCGTGCCACGCATTGTGGACACTGTCCGGCATCCTGCCGAGATATACAAAGCCGTGGGTTTGCCTAGCTATGAGCCCTCGCTGCCCGTACAGATAGCCTATTCCGGATTGGCCGACATCATGCTGCCCCTGCCCGACGTGGCCTCATTGCAAGCGCTGCAGCCCGACATGGAGGCCATCACAGCGCTGACCCGACAGCTCAACGCGGTCAGCATCCACCCCTTTGCCTTCGGCCATGACGGCTACACAGCACATGTACGCGATTTCGCCCCTCTCTATGGCGTTCCCGAAGAGTCGGCCACCGGCACAGCCAACGCCGCACTGACCTATTACCTAATGCAGAACAATCTAATATCACCCACTGGAGAATACACCTTCCTGCAAGGTGAAGCGATGGGCCGGCCCTCTGTAGTGGCCACACGGATTACATCCGACGGCACCCTGTACGTGGGCGGCACCGCCGCCATAGTCGCCCAAGGCGAACTGCTGCCGTGACACTAAAGCCGCGGAATGGCGGCAAGCAAGCGCTGGGTATAGGGGTGCTGCGGATTGGCGAAGAGCTGGTCAGAAGGACCTTCTTCCACTATGCGCCCCTTTTCCATCACCATGATGCGGTCGGAGAAGAATTTGACCACAGAGAGGTCGTGGGTTATAAAGATGTAGGTGTAGCCGTAATGCTCCTTCAAGTCGTTAAGCAGGTTGAGCACTTGCGCCTGCACAGAGACATCAAGGGCTGATACGCTCTCGTCGCAGATGACCAGTTCGGGCTGCAGCACCAGCGCACGTGCGATACAGACACGCTGCCGCTGACCACCGCTGAACTCATGGGGATAGCGGTTGAACCACTCCTCGGAGAGCCCTACCTGATGCATGAGTTCCCTGACTCGTTCACGTCGTTGGCTGTCGCTGTCAAGCAAATGGTGGCTGCGGAGTGGCTCAAGGATTGCCTCGCCGACCGTGATACGCGGATTAAGCGATGAGTAAGGGTCTTGGAACACAATCTGCATCTTTCGCCGCAAGGCCTTCCGCTCCGAGAACGACAGTTTGTCGAGGCTCACACCGTCGTATTCCACAGTGCCGGCACTGCGCTCTATCAGTTGCAGGATGGCACGTCCCAATGTGCTTTTCCCGCAGCCGCTTTCGCCAACCAGTCCCACGGTCTCGCCCCGAAACACATCAAACGACAAGCCGTCAACAGCCTTCAATTCCTGCATTACCTTGCCGAAAAGATTTTTCTTGAGGGCATACGTTACCTCCAAATTGCGCACCCGCAGCAGAGGTGTGGCAGATATTTCCCGCTTCGCGGCGGGTGTCTGCACCTCCTGCGGCACATTGCCTTCAAGAAAGTCCTGCACCGTGGGCAGCCTGCGTGGACGGCTGTCAAGTGGCGGGCGACAGGCAAGCAATCCCCGTGTGTAGGGATGTTGCGGATGATAGAGGACCTGCTCAGCCGTACCCTGCTCCACAATCTCGCCTTTGTACATCACTGCCACATTGTCGGCTATCTGGGCGATGACACCCAAATCGTGGGTAATAAAGATGATGCCAATCTGATATTTGTCCTGTAGTGTGCGGAGCAATTCAAGAATAGTCTTCTGCACTGTCACGTCAAGAGCCGTGGTGGGTTCGTCTGCTATAAGGAGGTCGGGATGGCATATCAAGGCCATGGCAATCATCACGCGCTGTTTTTGTCCACCGCTGATTTCATGCGGGTAGCTGTCGAATATTTTTTCAGGGCGAGGAAGCATAACCTCCTCGAAGAGTTCTATCACCCTGCGCCGAGCCTCTGCCTTGTCAACTTTTTCGTGCGCCAACAGCATTTCCATCACCTGTTCACCACATTTATGCACAGGGTTAAGGCTTGTCATGGGTTCCTGGAAAATCATCGACACATGCCGTCCCAACTCGATATGCTCCACCGCCTCCTGCTGCCCGTCGGCAAAGAGACGTATGCTCCCCGTCACCCTACAGGCCGGCGGCTTGGGCAACAGCCCCATGACAGCCAACGAACTGACTGACTTGCCACTGCCTGATTCGCCCACAATACCAAGTGTGCGGCCTCGGCAGACCTCGAAACTCACATCCTTCACCGCAACATTCACCTCGCCGTCATGCACAAACTCGACACGCAGGTGTTCCACTTGCAGTACTTTCCCGTTGCCTGCAGCGCCGGACATATCCCGAACATTATCCATTGCTATCCAAGTTTAACATTCTATGTTACACATTCATGACACATCCGTTGCCCTGAAAAAGATTGGCAAAACGGACATTATTTTCACTAAAACGCAGAATTATTCTTTTTATTTGAAGAATAATGTGTAAATTTGCAAATTATTTCGGAGAACGTACCCACCTACACCGACATAACACAGAACAATCAATAAAATAACAACATATAAAAACAACGACATTATGACGAAATCAGAAGAATTCATGGAAATGGAAGCCCGTTACGGCGCTCACAACTATCATCCCCTGCCCGTCGTCCTCGCCAAAGGCGAAGGCGCATTTGTGTGGGACTGCGAAGGCAAACGCTATTTTGACTTCCTTTCCGCCTACTCCGCCGTCAACCAAGGCCATTGTCACCCCAAGATTATCAAGGCTCTCTGCGACCAGGCTCACCAGCTCACCCTCAGCAGCCGTGCGTTCTACAACAACTGCCTTGGCGAATGGGAGAAATATGTCACCGAGTATTTCGGCTACGACAAGGTGCTGCCCATGAACAGCGGTGCCGAAGCCGACGAGACTGCCCTGAAACTTGCCCGCCGCTGGGGTGTGGTGAAAAAAGGCATCCCCAACGACGAAGTGATGATTGTCTGCTGCGAAGGCAACTTCCACGGCCGCACCATCACCATCATCACCATGAGCAACGACCCGGAGAGCTATGCCAACTACGGTCCTATGACCCCCGGCTTCCTCCGCATACCTTACAACGACCCCGCCGCACTGGAGAAGGTTCTCGAAGAGCATGGCAAGAAGATTGCCGGTTTCCTGGTTGAGCCCATCCAAGGCGAGGCTGGTGTATATGTTCCCGACGAGGGTTACCTCAAGAAATGCTACGACATCTGCCACAAGCACAACGTGCTCTTCATGGCCGACGAGGTGCAGTGCGGTATTGCCCGTACCGGCAAGATGCTGGCCTGCGACCACGAAGGCGTGCGTCCCGACATCCTCATCCTCGGCAAAGCCCTTGGTGGCGGTGTTGTGCCCGTCAGCTGCGTGTTGGCCGACGACGACATCATGCTGAACATCAAACCCGGTGAGCACGGCTCCACTTTCGGTGGCAACCCCATTGCCGCCAAAGTCTCCATTGCCGCCCTGCAGGTCATCAAGGACGAGCACCTGATGGAGAACGCCGAGCGTTTGGGCAAAATCTTCCGCGAGGAGATGAGCAACTTCAAGAGCCCCATGATCGAGAAAGTACGCGGCAAGGGCCTCTTGAACGCCATCATCATCAAGCCCCACAACGGCAAGGAGGCTTGGGATGTGTGCTTAAAGATGCGCGACATGGGCGTGCTGGCCAAACCCACACACCAGCACATTATCCGCTTTGCTCCTCCGCTGGTCATCACCGAAGAGCAACTGCGCGAAGCCATGGATATCATCAAGAAGGCCATCGCCTCCTTCGAATGATTCTTCCCTTTATAATTACAAAGGACACCCTTGCATACACTTAGGGTGTCCTTTGTTTTTCCCGACATCCAAGTTCGAACAAAAAAGTCAGTGATTGCGAAAAAAAATGTATCTTTGCAAAGCGAAATTATATATAATTATTGATGAAAAAAATTATTATTTGGGCCTTGATTCTGGTGTTTTGCGGTGTCGGGCTGCTATTGACAAGAAAAACTATCACCGGGTCAATAATTCCGGTGTGTCGCAGTGTCTGGGCACAGACGCAGCATTTTCCATTTCAGGATACTACACTGAGTGTGGACGAGCGCGTAGAGGACCTGCTATCGCGGCTGACGTTGGAGGACAAGCTGGGCATGATGCAGCACCGAAACCCCGCTATCCCGTCGTTGGGGCTACCGGCCTACAGCTGGTGGAATGAAGCCCTGCACGGTGTGGGCCGCAACGGACAGGCCACTGTGTGGCCGATGCCGATTGCCTTGGCGGCCACCTTTGACCCCGGAACTGTGCAAAGGGTATTCGAGGAGGTGGCTCTCGAAGCTTGCGAAAAATATCATCAGGCTCGAAAGTCCATCCTCAGTCATGCATTGCGCAAGCCCGTAGACTATACAGGGTTGACATTCTTCACTCCCAACGTCAACATCTTCCGCGACCCGCGTTGGGGACGCGGCATGGAAACCTACGGCGAAGACCCTTACTTGTCGGGTATCATGGGGTTAGCATGTGTGCAGGGGCTACAGGGCGGAGAGCCTTGGCAGGACGGGCTTCTCACGGCTGCCTGCCTAAAGCATCTGGCTGTACACAGCGGTCCCGAAGGTGTGCGCCACGAGTTTGACGCACAAGTGTCCCCCCGCGACCTATGGACCACTTACCTGCCCGCATTTGAATATGTCATCAAGAACAGCGACGTGCAGCAGGTGATGTGCGGCTTCAACCGCCTCAATGGCGAACCCTGCTGCACCAGTGACCACTTGCTAGTAAACATCCTACGAAACAGATGGGGGTATGATGGCATTGTTGTAACCGACTGCTGGGCCTTGAACGACTGCTGGGATCGCGACACTGTCATCCCTCGCCACAAAACCCACCCTACCGCCGTCCAGGCAGCAAGGGCGGCCTTTGGCAGCGAGGTGGACTTGGAATGCGGCAGCGGCTTAGATGCCCTGCGTACCGCAGTGGATTCAGGCTATATCAGCGAGGAGAAAATCAATGAACATGTACGCCGCATCCTGCGGACACGGATGCGCGTGATGATGCCCCTGAAAGAGAAAGAGAAGGCTCCAAAACCTTCCCCTGCCCTTTACGAGGATTTGAAGCCCGTGGATGTAGCGGCCATGAGCCTTGTGCTGCTGAAAAATGAGAAAGACCTACTGCCCCTGCGCAAGGGAAAAACCAAGATTTATCTGGCAGGCCCCAACGCCGCAGACACCCTCATGCCCTTGGGCAACTACAACGGCATACCGCTCCACACGGTGAGCATCCGCGAGGGACTTTCAAAGTTGTTTCCGTTGGTGGGCAATCCCCGCAACGCCGATGTGATTGTGTATGCCGGAGGCCTCAACCCTGAGTTGGAAGGCGAGCAACTGCAGGTCGACATGCCTGGATTCTTCCAAGGCGACCGCACCCGCATCGAGCTGCCCGACGACCAATGCCAGGAGTTGGAGAAACTGCGAAACAAGAACAAACCTGTCGTGCTATTGCTTTGCAGCGGTAGCGCGATAGCCCTTGACGGGGCCGCCCTCAAGAGCGAGGCCATCATAGCCTGTTGGTATGGGGGCGAAGCCATGGGCACCGCTATAGCCGAAAGCATGGCTGGCACCTACGATGTATTTGGACGTCTGCCCGTCACCTTTTACAAGAACACGCAACAGCTGCCCGACTTCGCCGACTACAACATGCAGGGCCGCACCTACCGCTACATGACCGACAAGCCCCTCTATCCCTTTGGCTATGGCTTGAACTATGGGAAATACCATGTGGCGAGTGCCGCCTTCGATGCCAAAAAGAACTCCATCGTCGGGACGATTGTCACAGACCGCGAGTCCCCCGCCCGTTACAAAAGCAGACTGGTGCAGCTCTACCTAATGGGCGACGACCCCAAAGGCCCTCGCAAAACCTTGATAGGTTTAGCCCATGACCATGAGGGACGGTTCAGTATCAACATTGACCCCTTCTGGCTTCGCCAATACAACGAAAACACCGGCGAGATGGAGCCGCCCAAGCCCGGCACCCCGCTGCACCTGTTAGTAGGCCTGAACAGCGATGACAAAGAAGCAATAAAAATAACAATCAAATCAGAATAATCAATTTATCGTTGTCCGTTGATAAGTTGATAAGTTTATACGGCTCGCATCATATCAACATATCAACGTATCAACATATCGACAAAAACACAATCAAACAATCTTAAAATCATGAAAAAACAAGACTGGCTCGTTATCCTAATCGTGGTGGCCGTCCTGGCCCCCTTCTTCATCCCCGCCACGGGATTCTTCGCCTGGTTCGAGGCTTCGACCAAGGCTCACCCCTTCATCATGGCATTCTTCAAGTTCGCCATCCTCGCCACCTTCGGCGAGATGCTGGCCCTGCGCATCCGCGAAGGCGTCTATAACAAGAAAGGCTTCGGCATCCTGCCCCGCATGATGGTGTGGGGATTCCTCGGCATGTGCATCGCCATGGCCATGATCATCTTCAAGAGCGGCGTCCCCGCCTTCCTGGGCGTGATAGGCGGCTGCAGCTGTCCCGCCGAGGTCTTTGCCGCCCCCGAACTCACATGGGGCAAAGCGGGCGTGGCCTTTGCCGTCAGCGTGCTGATGAACACCATCTTCGCACCCGTCATGATGACCTTCCACAAATGCACCGACATCCACATTCTGGAAAACGGCGGCACCGTGCGCGGACTGCTCCGTCCCATGCACATGCGCGACATCTTCGCCAACAAAATCAACTGGGACGTGCAGTGGAACGTCGTCTTCAAGAAGACCATCCCCCTCTTCTGGTTCCCCGCACACACCATCACCTTCATCCTGCCCCCCACCTTCCAGGTGCTCTTCGCCGCACTGCTCGGCGTGGCGCTGGGCCTCATCTTAGCCCTTGCAGGAGGAAGCAAGAAATGAAAAAAAGCCTGCTCTTAATCGGATTACTCGGAATAGCCGGAGCACTCCAAGCCCAAGAAAGCTTCACCTTCAGCTTCCACGGCTTTGTCAACCCCCACTACTATGCCGACAGCCGCAGCGTCGTCGGCGGGCGCGAGGACATGATGCTCTTCTACCCCAAGCCCATCGTCCGCGACAGCCTTGGCCGCGACATCAACGACGGCTGGCAAGCCAACATGCTGGCCATCACCGCAAGGCTGAATGTGAAAATCACCGGCCCCGACATGCTGGGAGCAAAAACCTCGGCCTTTGTCGAAGGCGACTTCACCGGCAGCACCAACGCCACCATCGACAACCTGCGCCTGCGCCACGCCTACTTCACCCTCGACTGGGGTCGTCACCGCCTCCTTGCCGGACAGTACTGGTACGCCATGGTCATCCACGAAATCATGCCCATGACCAACCCCCTCAACATGGGTGCCCCCTTCCACTGCTATGCCCGCCAGCCGCAGGTGCGCTACGAATACCGTCTCGGCAGCCTCGAAGCCGTCGCCGTGGCGCAATGGCAGCTCGACAACATGAGCCAGGGGCTATTGAACGGAACACCCGCCTCTTCCACCCTGTTTGCCCGACATGGCATAATGCCCGAACTCAACGCCCAGCTGCGCTACCGCACATCCCGGCTGTTCATCGGTGCCGCCGCCAACCTCAAGACCATCCAGCCCGTGGTGCCCGACCCCACACGCACACTCCACCAATCCTTCACCTGGTCACTCTTCGGCAGCTACCGCTTCGATGGCTTCACCGTCAAAGCCCAGACCCTCCTCAACAACAGCCTCTACGAAGGCTGCTCGCTGGGCGGGTACCTGATGCTGGCAGACGGCACCTTCCGCAACTGGCACTTCAACACCGTCTGGCTCGACATCGAGCGCTCGCACGGACACTGGCGTCCCGGCCTCTTCATGGGCTACGCCAAAAACAAAGACTTTGGCAACACCGACTATACCCATTGCCTTGGCCGCGGCCACGACCTCGCCTACCACTGGCGCATCCAGCCACGCCTCACCTACACCACACAGAAAGGCCTCTCCTTCGTGGGCGAAGCCGAATACACCCACGCAGGCTACCACGAACCCGTGGGCAACCTCCGACTCTCACTAAGTGCCGTCTATGCGTTCTAACTACCACACCCACACCTGCTACTGCGACGGCAAAGGCCAACCGCGCGAATACGTCCAATTCGCCCTCGCCAACGGCTTTTCTGCCCTCGGCTTCTCCGGCCATGCCCCGCTGCCGTTCAGCAACACCTTCTCTATCCACAACGAAGACTACCCTGCCTACTGCAACGAGGTGCGCGCCCTGAAAGAGGAATACCGAGGCCGCATCGACATCCTCCTCGGCCTGGAGATAGACTACGTGCCGGGCGTGAACGACGACTTCCGTCCACTCATCCAACAGGGAGGGCTCGACTACTTCATAGGCGGGGTGCATCTCGTCACCGACCCCGACGACACCCCTTGGCTGCGCAGCCACCCGTCCGAAGCGGCACAGCGCATCTGGTTCATCGATGGCCCGCGGCAAGAGACCTACGACGAAGGCCTGCAACGCGTCTTCCACGGCGACATACGCCGCGGAGTCACCTTCTTCTTCCATCAGACCAACGCCATGATCGAGAGCCAGCGACCCACCATCGTCGCCCACTTCAACAAGATAGTCATGCACAACCGCGACCGCTACTTCTCGGAGCACGACAAATGGTATCTCGACCTCGTCTATGAAACCATCGAACTCATCCGCGAAACAGGCTGCATAGCCGAAGTCAACACCCGCGGCATCTACAAAAAACGCCACGACGACTACTACCCCTCGCGCGAGCTGCTGCGCCACATGAACGAAAAAAACATCCCCGTCATCGTCAGCACCGACGCCCACTGCCCCGACGACCTCCTCCGCACCGAAGGAGCCCTCGAGTTCCTGCAACAAATCAACTACCGAAACATCTTGAGTTGAAAGTTGAAAGCTGAGAGTTGAGAGTTGAGAATGTGCGACGCGCGTAAGTTAATATTTATTCTGTGAAGGGTTACGCCATCTTACACCACCTTTCGTCAGTGTTCCGATAACGTCGTATATTTGTCCCCAACGTTACTCTGTGCGCCTTCCGGGCTCGATGTTGCGTCGTTCTTTATCCTATCGTTTTTCGATATGTTTCCCATCGTTTTCCCTTTGTGAAAGGGAAAACGATGGGAGAACGATCGAATAACGATCGAATAAATGACGGCGCTTGAGTGACTGCGAATTGAAGATTGAAAGTTGAAAATTGAAAGTTGCTGCCGCACCAGGACATTTTCACTTTTCATTTTTCACTTTTCAATTTAATTCATTTTTCAATTTTCAATTCTCTCAAATCTGTCAAGCGGCGGCGGGCGATTAGATACGACACCCGCCTGTCGACGACGGCATTCTCCGCCTGCAGCAACAAGGCATGCGCCTGCAGCACATCCGACACCGTCACAACCCCGGCGGCATAATTGATTTCGGCCAAGCGATAATTCTCCCGCGCAAGCCGCAGGGCGGCGGAATCGCTGCGGATAAGCATACAGGCATCCACCATGTCGCTGTAGGCCTTCTCCTCCTCAATTGACATCAGGTTGCCGTAGTGTTCCTTCTCCACACGCGCCTGCTCAATGCGGATATTATGCTCCCTGATCTTGTGCGACGTGTTCCACCAGTCGGACAAAGGAATCTTCAGGCTGAAACCCGCCACGGCATTGGCCGAGGCATCGTTGCGCACAGCATTGCCGTAATAGCCAATGCCGAGGATGGCAAGCTGGGGCAGGGTTTCGCCGACAGCCATCTTCTTTAGCAACTCCTGCGACTCGACATTAATCTGAAGCAGACGACTCTCCGGACGGGAATCCGTTGATAATTTTGAATTTTGAAATTCGAAATTCGAAATTCGAAATTCAACTTTAAAGTTGCTGTCGCCACCGAAAGCAATACTGTCGGAATACTCTATGCCAATCTGGCTGCACAGCAGCCGGCACGACATCCTGATGCCGCTCGCCAACTGCTGGCGCCTGGCCTCAATCTCGTTCCGCCTAAGGTTAATCTGCAGCATATCGGCACGTGTGGCCAACCCATTTTCCAACGCAGATGCAGCCACACGCTCCACTGAGTCAATCAGCGTCAGCGCGGCCTCCACCGTAGCCTCCTTCTCCTTCAGGCCCACGACAAGATAATATGTCGATTCTATCTCTTCCAGCACATCGCGTATCCTTATCTCCGCCTGAAGGACAGCCGCCTCTTCTCCAAGAGAGGCCAGCCTGTTGCCGTTCACAATCCTGCCGCCTGCATAGACCGGCTGGGAAGCGACGACAGATGCACTGAAACCATGCTTCATCAACTCAAGGCGGTCGCTCACATCGGTCTCCTGCGAGAAGACATCGTAGATAGCCTCCAGCAAATCGCGCATATCGTTCGATCGGATATCCTCAAGTGCAAAACTAATCATCGGCCTTGCCGCCACATAGCCTAAGCCGTTCAACTGCAACTGTGGAAAAAAATGGGTGAACGCCTGGCTTTTCACCGCCCGGGCTCTTGCCACACCAAGCTGCGACACCCGGATGTCGGCATTATTCCTCCTCGCCAGCGCAAGGCAGCTGTCTAAAGTCAGTGTCTGAGCCTGGGCAAAATTGAAGACTGACAGTTGAAAAACGAAAAAAAAGCCGAGGCAAAGGGTGATGAAAAATCTATGTCTATTCATGAGGTTTTATTTAATGTGATTTATTTATTGCTTGATTGTCTGATTGCTTGATTGTTTGAGTAATTTGACTGCGCCAGCACTCAAGCATTTACACAATCAAGCATTCAAGCAATAATTTCAATTTTCAATTTTCAATTTAATTTGATGGGACGGTGGTTGACACGTTTCTTGTTCTCGAAGGCCACACAGTAAGCCACCGGCAGGATGGTGACCACCAAGGGCAGGGTGAATATGGTACCAAAGCACACCACCACACCCATAGGTGCCCACAGCAGTGTTCCTGCCGTAATCATCGGGATAACGCCGAGTGCTGTGGTGGCCGACGTAAGGAAGATAGGCCGCATGCGGCGCAGACCCGCATGGTATGCCGCGTCGCTGACCGACATTTGCTCCTTGCTGCGCAACTCAGCCACATAGTCATACATAATGATGGCATTGCGCACGATAATACCCACCAGCGAGATAAGGCCGAGGGTGGCAGTGATGGAAAAATCATAGCCGAAAAGCCACAGCCCGAAAGTGGCACCAAACAGGCAGAGCACAGCCATAGAGATAGAGAGGATAGAAATGCCTATCTTGCCATAATGCACTATCAGCACAAGGAACATCACACAAAGGGCGGCAATAACCGCGAGGATGAGACCCGGCAGCAGCTCACGCGAATACTCCATCGCGCCGCCATACTCCCAGGTGACGCCGTCGGGAAGCTCCATCCTGTCAATCCGTCGGCCTATGGAGGCAAGCTCCTTCAGCTGTCCTGCACCCGACATGGCATCAGCCGACACCGTGATACAACGCACACCATTACGGTGGGGCATGTTATTGTGATGGTATCGGGGATGGATGTCGGCCACCTGCCGCAACGGCACCCACATGCCCGGTGTGGCACACGGCACAAGCAAATCGCCCAACGAGCTATAGTCGAGATTCTGCGAGCCGTCGCTATAAACCGTGATGGGGATGTTGTAACCACCCTCCCACATCGAGGAGAGATGCGTCCCCGACAGGGCGCCGCTGATATAGACCGACAAAGCCGACTGAGTAATCCCGAGGCTGTTTGCCACATCACTCTTCAGCACCACATCCACAATCTCCTCCGTCTCGTCATAGTCGGAATGCACGTAAAACAGCTTGGGATCCTCCCTCATGAATCGTATCAGCGAGTCGCGGACAATAGCCAGGCTGTCGTAATTATCACCCTTGATGTAAATCTCAATAGGCGAAAGAGCCATCTGGTAATCCAACTGTTTGAAACGCATCTGGGCATTGGGGAAGACATTCTCATAACGATGCGCATACTCGTCAATCACTGCCTTGGTGGCGTTGTCGTCAACGGTCTTTACAATCAGCTGAGCGTAATTGTCCGAAGGCAACTGCGGTGCGTAAGTGATATGGAACCGCGGCGACGACATGCCGACAAACGAAGTGACACTTGTGATGCGGGGGTCGGCCATCAGCATCTTTCGCAGCGAGTCGGCAGCGACACTGGTCTCCTTAAGCGAGGCCGAAGCGTCAAGGCGCATCTCGATGGCAAAACTGTCGCGTTCTGCCTTGGGCAATATCTGGATGTTCACTGCAGCAAACAGCAACACCCCGGCCACTACCGAGACAGCCCCGATAGCCAAGGTAATCTTCTTATGACGGAAACACCTGTCAAGCAGCCACCGATAGCCGTTCTGCAAAGCACTGAAAAACTGCTCCTGCACCCTTTCCACACGAGTCTTCTTGTTCGGAGTGCTTTGGCGTATCAATCGCGCGGACAGGAACGGAATGACAAGTATGGCGTAGAAGAAACTGCAAGCCAGCGCAATCAGTATCATCCAGGGGAACAGTTTAATGAAATCCCCCAGCATATTCCCTTTGAAAATGGCTATTGCCGGGAAGAACATCATGGCTATCGAAGCCGTGGCAAACAGCATCGAGTTAGCCAGCTTCGATGTCGAAACCGCCGCTGCATACCATCGCGAATGCCCTGCCCTCAACAAGTCGGTATAACCATCTATCACCACCACCGAATCATCCACTATCATGCCCAGCACGGCAATCAGCGCCGCAAGCGTCACCGTGTTCAGCTCAAACCCGAGGAAATACATAATACCCAGCGTGGCAGCGATACAGATAGGCACCGATGTGGAACTCACCAACGCCGTGCGCAGCGGGAAAAGCAGCAGCATCACCACAATCACCACAAGGATGGCTTCAATAAGGTCGCGCAAAAACGACCGGACAGAGCGATCCACAACCTGCGGCTGGTCGGTGATGCGATGGATATGGATGTCGGGAGTGAGCGTCTGCTCATACTCTGCCATCACCTTCTCCACCTTCTTGCCAAACTCCACCACATTGTTCCCGCTTCTCATCTCCAACGACAACACAATGCAGCGGGTATTGTCTGTAACCGAGTCGCTGTACACTATATGCGGAACATTGTCAGGGTAATGGGGTTCAAGCCGTGCCACATCGCGCAGACGCAGCACCTGACCCGTCACCGGGTCCGAAAACACCACCAACTCGTTCAGATTGTACAAGTCGCCATACGGTATCGAGACATGCACTAGGGCATGCCCCTCGTCGTTCTCCAGCTTACCCGATATGGTGCGGAACCCCTGCGCTGCAAGCTCTGCCGACACTATCGAAGGCGAAATGGCATACTGCGTCAACTTCACAGGATCCATATGCACCGCTATTTCTTCCTTCTGGTCTCCCACCACATTGATTCTTCCCAACTCAGGAATATTGCGCAGACGGGCCGAAAGGGCTTTCGACACTTCCTCAAGCTCTCTTGGCGACCGCTCGGCACTTTCCAGGGCTATAAGTAGTGACGATGCATTGCCGAAATCATCCACCACAGCCGTGGCCGCCACTCCCTGTGGCAAGTCGGTGACACGGAACAACGACAAACCCTCTCTAATGCGCGACCACGTCACCTTGGCATCCCCGTCGCTGTGCACCATCGTAACAAAAACATACAGCATGCCGTCCTTGCTGTACGAGTAGGTCTTGGTCTTGTCCACCTCGTTGAAGGTGAAAAGGTAGTCCTCTACCTTGCCCGTCACCTGTTCCTCCACTTCCTCGGCAGTGGCACCGGGATAAATCACCGCCACAACGCCCTGCCGAATCGTCACATCGGGGAATTCATTCTTGTTCAAATGAGGCAAAGCATAGATTCCGATAGCCACCACAGCAATGATGCTGAGTGCCAGAATGGGGAAACTGCGCATCGCCCCTTCAATCATATTGGTTCTTCGAGCCATCTTTTTTGAATGTGTTAATGTGTGAACGTGTGAATGTGTTAATCAGACTAACGAATTAAATTGAAAAGTGAAAAGTGAAAAGTGAAAATTTGTCGACCTGTGGTGCGGCAGCAACTTTCAATTTTCAATTTTCAATTCAATTTTCACCTTGGCACCAGTATATAATTTCTGCTGTCCGGACACTATCACCGAGTCGCCGGCATTCAGTCCAGACTCGACCATCACACCATTGCGGATAAAGTCGCCGACGGTCACAACACGGTGATAGGCCTTTCCGCCTTCCACCACCCATACAATCGTTCCCTCGGGCATCACCTGCACACACTCGGCCGGGACTACAATGCCCGCCTTTGTGTCGATATCCACCTTCACCTTCGCCACCATATCTGGCAGCAGCCCCGCAGTATTGATAGCCGAGGAACCCTGTGTCAGCATTGTTCCGTAAACCTTATAGGTATGTCCCAGCGGATTGGCCACAAGACTCTTGTCAGATACCCGCAAGGCAAACTCCCTGTCATCCAATGCAGGGATGACAGCCTTTGCCGTGGTGCCAACTGGCAGGAGACCCACCTCGTGCTCAGGGACGGAAAAAGCCACACGCAGCCTTCCCAAGTCGATGACGCGGGCAAAAGGCTCCACAGGCTTCAACTCCTCCCCTACATGGTGTGTACCGCACGACACCACGCCGTCGAAAGGGGCACGCAACACACAATCTTCAACCCTCTGACGGGCAGCGGTCTCTGCCTGACGGGCTTTCTCAAGGTCTGTCTCCATCTGCACCCAGCGCACATCGCTTATTCCACCCTCCTCATGCACTCGCTGCATGCGACCGTATGCATCCTCAGCCTGGCGCAAGGCTGCACAGGCCGAGCCCCACAGGCTGCGTGCCGTGGTGGCATCCACTTCTGCCAGCACCTGGCCTTTCTTCACCCGCTGCCCGTTGTGTGCGGCGACCTTTGTCAAACGGCCGCCGAGGGGGAAATACACATCCATCTCGACTTCCGAGCCGATGGAACCCACATATTCACGCTGGTTCATGTTCTCGCCTCCGTTCACCACCATTACCTGGACGCCGACAGAGTCTCGCCAGCCTGTGTCCTGATTCCTGCCGCCGCAGCTGCAAAACAAAGTGACACTGCAAAGTAAAAGTATAAATACTATCTTCATAATTGAATTATTGCTTGAATGCTTGATTGTGTTTTGTTGATATGTTGATACGTTGATATGTTGATATGTTTTGCGATGATATGTTGATATGATGATACGTTGATATGTTTTGCGTTGATATGTTGATATGTTGCGAGTCGGATAAACTTATCAACTTATCAACGAACAACGTATTTACACATTCAAGCAATCATTATTCATAATACCTGAAAGTGCGGACTTCGAGAATCGTAGGGGAAGAAACACCTGCGGTGGTGCGGCGCACCCAGTTGCCGTGGTCGTCATAGACATAGGTGGCGATAATGGGAGCATGGCTTTCGCCTGACGAATTCCCCACCACTTCCTCCAACACGCGGCCGAGGCTGTCGGTTCTCATCGGCGGGGGCGTTGCCATGTACCACTCATACGTCCCGTCGCGATTGATCTTTGCTGTCAATTCCCCTTCGGAATTATACTCATACCGCTCGGTCGAGGCATCGGGCCATGTGCGGCACACAAGCCGTCCAGCGGTGTCGTAGTCATAGCTGATGCGCGACCCGTCGGGGAAGACAAACCGCGTCAGATTGCCTTCTTTGTCGTACCGCATCCGGAAAGTATGCCGTTTGCCATCGGGACCGCGGAAGGCCGCTTTGCAACGGTGGCCATTCCTGGAATAGGAATAGTCTGTAGTGCAGTACAGCGGTAGGCTGTCGAACGACATCCCTGCCGTATCCCGCCAAACCTCCTCCCTTATGCGGCGGCCCGTGCTGTCATAATCAAAGGCAATATGCCAACACGCCTCGCGGTCGCGATAGTAGTAATCCAGACAATGACCGCGACGGTCGAAACAGACCGTCTGCTGCGACGCAAGCCCCCCGGAATACTCATGATACTTCTCACAGGTGAACATTGCCACGGGGCCCGTCACCGCATCGGCGAAGGTAGCATCCAGATTATACTGAGTGGGCGGGTCAGGCACATACGGAAACGGCACACCACCCTCCTCGCAGGAGGATAGTAAGACAAGTATTAAGAGGTATGAGCCAAGACGCTTCATGTTGGGAATTGAAAATTGAAAATTGAAAGTTGCTGCCGCACCACAGGTCAACAAATTTTCACTTTTCAATTTTCAATTTTCAATTTAATTCAACTTTCAATTTGCAATGGCTTTTGCCACCACGGCGGGCAGGTTGCCCTTGCGTTGCTGTTTGAGGAGTTTCTCCGTCAGCTTGGACTTGCCTATGTGGGACTTGTAGGTCTCGTAGAAACGCAACGTTTCTTCAACGGCCACGTTGGCGCAGACGAGGGCTCCGTCATCCTTATACTGGAGGGCATGGCGTGTCCATGCTGCAAGATAGGCGACGAGGAGGTCTTCTTTCTTTGAGTCGACGAGGTCGGAGCTGAGAACCACACTCACCTGTGGACTGCCGGAGAGCCAGCGGATGAGAAACGAGATGCACTCTTCGTGCTTGGGTTGGTTGAACGCCGGGTCGGCGGTGAGAAGGTAGTTGCAGCAGTTCAGCACATCGGTCTCGTACTTGGCATAGTCCGACGGCCACATCTTCTCGGGCATGATGGGGAGCGAGAACTGCTGTGCCATGGCCATCTGAGAAAGGACCAAAGCGGTAAGAATCAGTAATATTTTCTTCATTTCCTTAAAGTATTTTTTGATTGCTTGATTGTTTGAGAATTGAAAATTGAAAATTGAAAATTGAAAGTTGCTGCCGCACCACAGGTCAACAAATTTTCACTTTTCACTTTTCACTTTTCAATTTAATTCACTATTCCTCCACTGCAAGGCCACCCATGGAGGTCTCTTTGTAGAGGCTGGGCAGGTCGTGGCCCGTGCGTTTCATGGTGCGCACCACCTTGTCGAACGAGATGATGTGCTTGCCGTCGCTCATCATGGCGTAGATGTTGATGTCCAATGCTCGCAGCGCAGCCATGGCGTTGCGCTCTATGCAGGGGATCTGCACCAGGCCGCACATGGGGTCGCATGTCAACCCTAAGTTGTGCTCCATAGCCATCTCGGCGGCATACTCTATCTGCTGGGGACTGCCGCCAAACAGCTGGTTGGCCGCCACGGCAGCCATGACACAGGCACTTCCCACTTCGCCCTGGCATCCCACTTCGGCGCCCGACAGGGAGGCGTTGTGCTTGATGACGTTGGCAAAGAGTCCGGCCGTGGCCATGGCACGCAGTATCTCGGTGTCGGAGAAGTCATGCGCTTTCTTCAGGTGGTAGAGTACAGCGGGCAGCACGCCCGACGAGCCACATGTGGGGGCGGTGACAATATGGCCGCCTGCAGCGTTGCGCTCGGAGGTAGCCAGGGCGTAGGCGATGACCAGGGCACGGCTTTGCAGCGACGGCTTGTAGGAGGAGGCGCGCACATAGTACTGCCTTGCCTTGCTGCGCAGGTGCAACCCTCCCGGTATTACCCCTTCGGCCTGCAGTCCCTCGCGGATGGTGGATTGCATCACCTCCCACATCTCCTGCAGATACGGCCAGATGCCGTTGCCTTCGCATTGCTGCACGTATTCCCAGTAGGTCATGCCTTCGTGCTCGATATAGGGCAGTATCTCGGCCAGCGTCGATTTGTCGTAAACGCATACGCTCTCCTCGCGCACGGTCTCGTTGGCGAGTGCGCCGCCGCCCACGCTGTAGATGGTCCATTCGGCGGTGGCGGTGCCTTGGGCGTCGAGTGCCTCGAAGTGCATCCCATTGGTGTGGAAGGGCAGCACCACGTCGGGTTTCCACACAATCTCCACGGGCAGGGGTGCGGAGCCGTCGGTGAGTGCCTTGTCGGTGTGGTGGCCGCGACCCGTGGCCGCCAGGCTGCCGTAGAGGGTGACACGGATGGAGGCGGCATCGGGGTGGTCGGTGCGGAACTGCACCGCCGCCCGGTAGGGGGCCATGGTGTGGCTGCTCGAGGGGCCGTAGCCTTTGCGGTATATCTTCTTTATCGATTCCATTCAGTTAAGTTGAGAGTTGAAAGTTGAGAGTTGAGAATTGGATTGAGGGTTTGAGGGATTGAGGGTTTGAAACACTAAAACCTTAAAACCATAAAACCTTTCTCCCCTAAAACCTTTCACTTTTCAATTTTCAACTTTCAACTTATTTCGTTTTGCAAAAGTACACATTTTTTTCGTTATTTTCATTTTTCGACTTCCGATTTTCAATTTTCTTCGTACCTTTGCCTTTGTTTGTACCCTCTACAATACTATGCAACACCAATGAATATCATCATTATAGCCAACGGATTGTTTCCCGAAAAGCCTTGGGTTGACACCCTGCTCGGCGGTGCCGACAGAGTGGTCTGCTGCGACGGGGCGATAGAAAAATACCTTGGCTGGCACAGCCGCCAGACCCTCCTCCCCGACCATCCCGTGGATGTGGTGGGCGACGGGGACAGCCTCGACCCCGCCCTGATTGCCGAGGCGCGCCGCCGGGGCGTCGATGTGCATCACTATGTGGTGGAGGAGCAGGAATACAACGACCTGACCAAGGCCACCCGCCACGCCGTGGCGGAGGCTCGCCGCGCGGGCATTGCCGACAGCGAAATCGCCATCGACTATATCGGCGCCACGGGGCTGCGCGAGGACCACACGCTGGGCAACATCAGCCTGCTGGCCTACTACATGGAGCAGTACCCCGGCATGGCGTTCCGCATGGTGGGCGACTACGGCGTGTTCGAGCCCATGCAGGGGCGTCGCCGCTTTGCGTCGCATGCAGGGCAGCAGGTGTCGCTCTTCTCCCTCACGCCCGACGTTCCCGTCACCGTAAGCGGTCTGCGCTGGCCGATAGAGGGGCGCTGCCTCACTTCGTGGTGGCAGGGCACCCTCAATGAGGCCGTGGGCGACATGTTCGAGGTGCAGGGCGGCAAGATGATAGTTTTTGAATTGAGAATTGAAATTATTGCTTGAATGCTTGATTGTGTTAATTCCTGAGTGGCTGGCGCGGTCAAATCACTCAAGCAATCAGACAATCAGACAATCATGCAATCTTCTAAATTCTCAAATCTCAATTATTCAGACATTGCCTTGCGGATGGCGCGGCACAGCTGGTCGGGACACGAGGTGTCTTTCCAGCCGCAGCGGATGCCTTCCAGGCGGGACAGGACATCCTCGACTTTCATGCCCTCGACAAGGC
>JAEEGL013827856.1_pt1 | contig 24149 bp, 18 predicted proteins | sample 9134231 | NCBI WGS metagenome assembly JAEEGL01 (sample SAMN16246548, study PRJNA631951) | gut metagenome | biome: gut microbiome; feature: rumen; material: fiber-attached | host: Bos | place: Iran: Karaj | collected 2018-10
GCTGCGCTGGGACCTTGGTCTGGCTGAAGACGGTGGGCGTCCGGCGGTACGGGACAGTCGGCTGAGGATAAACAAAAAAACGAGGTCCGGCATTTCCCTTCGGAAATGCCGGACCCTTTTCATCGATCCGTTCACGTTTTTCACCGGTGCGGACCGGTCCCGTCCGCCTCGCCGGGCGAGGCGAACAGGGCGCAGCCGCTGCGGCGGAAATGGTCGATCAGTTCACGCGCCCGGGTTTCAGAGATCCCATAGTGGGCCGAGGTGCAGGAAAGGCAGAGGAATTCCGTCGCACCGCGGTTGAACAGCTTTTTGTACAGGCCGACGTCGTCCCCCGTGAGCGGCCGGCCGCACCGGAAACAGCGGCCCGGTCCTATTCCAGATCCCATAGCTTTCGGATGCCCGGAACGTCGTACGCCGAGGAGAAGCCGATGGATTCCGTCGCGCCGTCCCAGCCGTCGCGCCCGTTGTAGTAGAGCCGCAGCTCGCCGCCGAAGCGGACCAGATCGAGCTGGTAGACGAACTGGCTCTTGAACCCTTCGGTCGGCGGCAGGACGGGGTTTTCCGGCGACTCGCGCCAGACGATCCCGTCTTCGCTGAAAAGCTGGTTGATCGCGCTGTGCGGCCGCCCCGCCCCGTCGAGATAAATGGAGTTGTACAGAGCGGTATAGCCGTCGTCCGCACCGAAGACCTTGATAGCCCCGGCGCCGTAGTTGCGGTGCGGGATCCGGGGATCCGGCGACAGGATAGGCGAGCCGTGCTTGACGAAGGGGCCGAAGGGGGTCGGCGCATCGGCGAAGCTGACGTATTTAGGCTCTTCGTAGTTGCAGAGCGGCAGCATCACGGTCCCGGCGGAGTAATAGAGACGGAAGCGCCCGGGCGCGAGGCGGACCATGTGAGGGTTGCGGGCCTGGACGGCCAGATAGGGCTTTTCGTCGTGCTCCCGCTCCCAGTCCTGCTCCGGGTACAGCACGGGGACCGGGTCGGACCAGTGCTCCAGATCGGGGCTTTTGCGCCAGGCGATAAAGTTCGTCGCCCCGCAGGCCTCGAACTCTTCTCTGGCCGCCACCACGGTGGTGTAGACGATCCAGTCGCCGCCCTCGTGGAACAGGGCCGAGGGGCCCACGCGCCACGGCCACTTGCGCTCGAGGGTCCAGCGGACGCCGTCCGGCGAGGAGAGGTGGTGATAAAAGGGGGTGAAATCCTCGTAAAAGCCGTGATAGAACGCGTGCCAGAGGCCGTCGAACTGTCCGGGCGTCAGGATCTGGGGGTCCCCGATGGCAAAGCCCGCCCGCGGCGTCCGGAAAAAGCCGATGACCGGGTTTTCGGGACAGTCGCGCCAGTCGCTGCGGCGGAACACGGGGGCGGCCGTCATGCCTGAGAGGCCTCCAGCGCCGCGTCGATGTCCGCCAGCACGTCCTCCGTGGCCTCCAGGCCGAGGGACAGACGGACGGTCCCCGCGGAGATGCCGCAGGCGGCCAGTTCCTCGTCGGTCAGCTGGGAGTGGGTCGTGGTGGCGGGGTGGCTGACCAGACTGATGGAGTCGCCCAGATTGGCGACGTTGCCCAGCAGCCGCAGGCTGTCGATGAACTTCCCGCCGGCCTCGCGGCCGCCGCGGATCTCAAAGCTGAGCATCCCGCCGAAGCCCTTGGGAAACAGACGGCGGCCCAGCTCGTAATAGGGACTGGAGGGGACCATGGGCGAGTTGACCCGCTCGACGGCGGGGTGGCCGTCCAGATGCTCCGCCACCTGGCGGGAGCTGGCCGACAGATAGTCCATGCGGATGGCGAGGGTCTCGAGGCCCTTGAGGAACTGGTATGAGTTGAACGGCGACAGACACGCGCCGAGATCGCGCAGCATACAGGCGCGCAGCATGCCCGCCAGCGCCGCCGGGCCGAAGGCCTCGGCGAAGGAGATCCCGTGGTACGAGGGGTTGGGTCTCCAGAGGTTCGAAAAGCGCTCGTTGCCCGTCCACGGGAAGGAGCCGACGTCCACGACGACGCCGCCCATGACGGCCCCCTGGCCGCCGATGTATTTGGTGGCGCTGGTGACGACGACGTCGGCGCCGTGTTCGGCGGGGCAGAAGAGATAGGGGGTGAAGGTGTTGTCGATGACCAGCGGGATCCCGTGGCGGTGGGCGATCCCGGCCAGCGCGTCCACGTCGACCAGATCGCAGGTGGGGTTGCCCATGCTCTCGGCGAAGAGGCACTTGGTGCGGTCGTCGATGGCGGCCTCAAAGCCCGCGGGATCCGACGGGTGGACGAAGGTCACGCCGATGCCGGAGCGCGAGAGCGTGTGGGAGAACATATTGATGGCGCCGCCGTAGATGCAGTTGGACGAGACGAAGTTGTCGCCCTGTTCGCACAGGGTCAGCATCAGCGCGTAGATGGCGGCATGGCCGCTGGAGAAGGCGGCGGCCGCCGCGCCCTTTTCCAGCGCGGCCATTCGCGTTTCGAAGACCGTCGTGGTGGGGTTGGACAGGCGGGTGTACAGATCGCCGGACTCTTCCAGACTGAAGAGGCGGCGTCCGCGCTCCGTGGTGCCCAGGTCGTAGGCGTTGGTCAGATAGATGGGGACGTTGGTGGCGTGGGAAAAGCCGTCCGGCTCCCAGCCGAGGTGCAGCATCTCCGTGCGGGGATCGCAAGCGGGTCGGTCCATGATTTTCGTTCCTTTCTGGCTCTGTTTTCGGTTTGGTTCGGGAAAGACGGGGCGGTCAGCGCACGCCGGACCGAAGCAGGGTATAGTCCGGCTTCAGCGCGGAGCGGAGGGAGATCCCCGCCAGATCGGGCGTTCGATTTTCGATGGAGAGGCGGACCTCTGCGACTCCGTCCAGCGAGGCGGCGGTGTCGACGATGCTGTACACCGCCAGGCGCGCCGCGGCGGCGTCGTCGCACAGGGCGTCGTAAAACTCGGCGGAGAGGTCCAGATACAGACAGTCGCCGTACAGCGAGACCGAGTTGACCAGAGTTCCCTCCGGAACGGCGCCCCCGGCGCCGTTCTCCACCAGATAGGACAGCACGACGCGCGGCAGGAACTCGTATCCCCGGCAGGTGAACGAGCGGGACCGGGCCTCCAGACGGCCGCTGCCGTCCGCCAGATAGAGCGTCACGCCGACGGTCTCGCTTTCGAACTGGGAAAAGCCGGTGAGATAGTTCTCCGGCGAAAGGGCGCGATAGTCGGACAGATAGATGCCGTCCGTCAGGAAGAAGATCTGGGAGATGCCGTCCAGCCCGAAAAAGGTCCGGACCGTGCAGTACCGCGCCATGGCCGAATCGGCCGGCGACATGGCGGAGAACTCCCGGGAGAGGTCCACGTAGAGCGAATCGTTCCGCCGGACGGCGGAGCGGAGAGAGACGTCCGGCGAAAAGGCCGTGTGCATCCCCTGACCGGCGGGCCTCTGCATGAGCCGGTGCATCAGAGCGGCGTACAGCGCGTCTCCGCTGCCGGACACGGTGGTCAGGGACACCCGCTCATAGCCGAATTGTTCTCCGGCGCCCTCGTCGTTGACGTACCAGACGGCGTAGCGGCTGCGGCGGGAGACCGAGGTGAGATAGGGGATCAGAAAAGCCGCGGCGATGGAGAGCGCCAGCAGCAGGAGCACGGCGATAAGGACGAAGCGCTTTTTCACGGGCGTCCGCCTCCCTTCGCCGGGGGCTCCGCGGGCTCGACCGCGGGCAGAAGGACGGTGAAGCGCGCGCCGTGGGGCGTGCGGTTCTCGGCGGAGATCGAGCCGTTCAGCGAGCGAACGGCGGCGTCGACGATGGCGAGGCCCAGTCCGGTGCCGCCGGTGGTCCGGGCGCGGGCGCGGTCCACGCGGTAAAAGCGGTCGAAGATGCGGCGGATGTCCGCTTCGGGGATGCCCTCGCCGTCGTCGTCCACGATGAAGTGGATGGTGCCGTCGCGGCTGAACAGGTAGACGCGGACCTCGGAGCCGTCCTTGCCGTATTTCACGGCGTTCTCGATGAGGTTGAAAAAGATCTGGTACATGAGGTCGTAGTTCGAGGCGGCGTAGCACCCCTCCTGCAGCTCGCGCCGGATGACGAGGCCGGCGTCCGCCGCGGGCAGGTCCAGCATCCGGCAGACGTCCTCCGCCACCGAGCGCATGTCCACGCGGGCGGCGCCCACGGCCGCCGCGCTGGCGTCGTACTTGGAAATCTGGAGAAGACGCGAGCAGATGCGGGTCAGCCGGTCGATCTCGTTGTTGATGTCCGTCAGAAAGTCGCGGGTGTCCTCGGGCGAGATGTCCGGCGTGAACAGGATGGATTCGCTCAGCAGCTTGACGGCGGCCAGCGGGGTCTTCAGTTCGTGGGACGCGTCGGAGACGAAACGGCGGCGCAGCTCTTCCGTCCGGGCCTGGCGAACGGCAAAATCGTCCAGCATCCGGCCGCAGTAGGAGAGCTCGTCGTGTCCCGACAGGCCGACGGGCGAGGAATAGATCCCGGCGGCGAACCGCTCGGTCCCCGCCGAGAGCCGGTTCGCCGTGCGGGCGAACAGAACGATCTGGCCGATCAGAAACCCCAGCGGCGGCAGCAGGGCCAGAAGGCCGATCAGCGCGGCTGCGGCGCCGGCGTTCTGGTAGATCCGGGCCGTCTGGGGGTCGGAATAGCGAAGGTAGACCAGCGCCGGACCGGAGCCGCCGTCATAGGAGGCCAGATGGTTCCAGACGAACTGCGCCCCCTCGTAGTCGAAGGAGTAGACGGTCTCGCCGCTCAGCGCGGCCTCCGTGCCGGGCAGCAGCAGCGTCTTGCCGATCAGGCTGTCGGAGCGGGAGGTGTCGACGGAGACGGAGAGGTCCGGCCCGGTGACCACGACCCGCAGCGCGGAGGGGAATCCCTCTTCCAGCGGCGAAAAAGCGCCGTTCTCAGCCAGGTCCCGGCGGATGGCGGCGGAGAGATCGGTCAGGATCGCCTGCTTGCTGTTGCCGAGCGCCCGGCGCAGAACGGCGGGAAAGACGACGCCGACCAAAAGCGCGGCGGAAAGCGTGAACAGCGCCGCGCAGAGAGACAGCTTGAAAGAAAAGCGGGAAAGATATCGCATGGCTCAGAGGCCCTCCTCGGATGCGGGCGAGAGGATTTGTCCGGCGGCGCGTTCAGGGCTTGTAGTAATAGCCGACGCCCCACTTGGTCAGGATGTAGACGGGCTCGGCGGGGTTGGCCTCCAGCTTTTCGCGCAGGCGGCGGATGTGGACGTCCACCGTGCGGATGTCGCCGGGATAGTAATAGCCCCAGATGGTGTTCAGCAGCGCTTCGCGGCTGAACACGCTGTTGGGAGAGCGGACGAGGAACTCGAGAAGATCGAACTCCTTGGGAGTCAGATCCGCCTTGCGGTCGCCGACGGTGGCCGTGCGCTCGCTCAGGTCGAGAACGATGGGGCCCGCGTCCAGCTTCGAGTTGTTGAGGCCGGCATAGCTGTGGGTCATGCTGCGGCGCAGGATGGCGCGGATGCGGGCCTTGAGCTCCAGCACGTTGAAGGGCTTGGACAGATAGTCGTCCGCCCCGTGCTCAAAGCCCAGAAGCTTGTCCGTGTCCTCGCCCTTGGCGGTGACCATGATGATGGGCACCTTGGAGAACTCGCGGATGGTCTTGCACACCTCGAGCCCGCCGATCTTGGGCAGCATCAGGTCCAGAACGATCAAATCGTAGTTGTTCTTGCGGGCCAGCTCCAGCGCGTCCTCCCCGTTGTAGACGGTGTCCACGTCGTAGCCCTCGTTTTCCAGATTGAACTTCATGCCTTTGACCAGCAGCTTTTCATCGTCGACGATCAGGATCCTCATGTCTCTTTCTCCTTACGGTTGGGGATGTCATTTCTCGGTGATTTTCAGGACCTCCGCGGCCTTCAGACAGGTGGCCCGCCCGATGCCGGGGACCAGCGAGAGCTGTTCCAGAGAGGTAAAGCCGCCGAGCTCCCGGCGCAGGGCCAGGATCCCGGAGGCATAGCGGCCGACGCCGGGCAGACCGGCCAGCACCGGACCGGTGACGCGGTTCACGTCCAGCCGGTCCGCGCCGCCGGAGACCAGACGGTACGGCTCGCGCGGAGGCGTCGGAGCGGGGGAGTACGTCCGCCGGGTGCCGGACGGGATCCGCCCCAGCGCCGCCGCGCCGAACAGAAGAGCCGCGGCCGCCAGCGCGGCGAGGGGCGCTTTTTTCACGGGAGCGGTCACCTCGGAAACAAAAATCAGAATGAATCTTGAAAAAGCGTTGGAAATATGGTATCATAAAAAGAGCGGAGACAGGGTTGTTTCGGTTTGTCTAATCTGCTCAATTTATTACAGGCTCTATTATAGCACAGAACCGCGGGGAAGGCCATGAAAAATTTAAAAAAATATTTCACCTTTTTTTATATACTTTTGATATTGGTCTCTTTGGCCGCTCCGGCGGCCGCGGCGGGAGACTTTTCCGTCGAATGCCGTTCTGCCATTTTGGTGGACGTCAACACGGGTCAGGTGATCTTTGAACAGAACGCCGACGCGCGGCAGTACCCCGCGTCGCTGACGAAGATCATGACGGCCCTGATCGTCATGGACAGCTGCAGCCTGTCCGAGACCGTGACGGTGACGAGGACCGCGCTGGCGGGGCTGGACGAGGCGGGAAGCTCCGTCGGCCTGCGCGAGGGCGAGATCATGTCCGTGGAGAACCTGCTGTACTGCATGCTGGTCTCTTCGGGGAACGACGCGGCCAGCGTGCTGGCCGAGCACGTCGGCGGGACGGTGGAGGCCTTCGTGGTCCGGATGAACGAGCGCGCCGCGGCCCTCGGCTGTACGGGGACGCGCTATCAGAATCCACACGGTCTGCACAGCGAGGACCACTATACCACCGCGCGGGACCTTTACATCATCACCCGCGCCTTCCTGGCCGTGCCGAAGCTGACGGAGATCGCCAACACCGTGTCCTACGTGGTGCCGGCCACCAACAAGTCGGACCAGCGCATCCTGAACACCACCAACTATCTGATCTCCGGCGTCAGCACCAGCCGGTACATCTACACCTATGCCCGCGGCATCAAGACGGGGACCACGACCCCGGCGGGGTACTGTCTGATCTCGTCGGCGGAGAAGAACGGGCTCTATCTGGTGGGCGTGATCCTGGGCTGCGGCAGGCGCGAGGACACGGGCGAGATCATGAGCTTCGTCGAGATGAAGCGCATGTTCGAATATGGCTTCAACAACTTCTCCTACAAGACGCTGGTGGTCAGGGACCAGCCCGTGGTCGAGGTCACCGTGGAGATGAGCCAGGAGGCCGACAGCGTCGTGGCCGTGACCCAGAGCGAGATCACCTCTCTGCTGGACAACGATTTCGACAAGTCCAAGGTGGTGCTGACTCCCTGGCTGTACAGCGAGACCCTCAGCGCGCCGGTCATCAAGGGCCAGCTGCTGGGCGAGGTGGACGTCAGCTACAACGGCGTCAGCTACGGACGGGTCAAGCTGGTGGCGCTGACCGGGGTCGAGCGGTCGAACTTTCTGTATTCCATGGACAAACTCAACGAGATGCTGCACCAGCCCCGCTATCTGATCATCGCCGGGGCCGTGGTGCTTGCCATCGTCATCTATATCGTGGTGCTGATCCTCGTGCGGCGCAGAAAGCGCCTGAGAAAACTCAAAAAAGGAAGATACGTGCTTTGACGGATATCATGCTTTCCGGCCTCTCCAAATTTTACGGAGAGGTCCAGATCCTGGACCGGATCTCCTTTGAGATCCAGTCCGGCCAGAAGGTTGCCCTGATCGGCCGCAACGGCTGCGGCAAGACCACGCTGATCCGCTGTATCAGCGGTGCCGAGCCCTATGACGCCGGAACGGTGCAGGTCCACCCGTCCAAACGCCTCGGCGTGCTGAACCAGATGCCGGCTTTCCCGGCGGGGACCACCGTGCGCGCGGTGCTGGAGAACGGCTTTCGCCGCCAGCGGGCCCTGCGGCGCGAGCTGGACGACATCGCCGCCCGGCTCGCCGGAGGCGGCGCCGGGCCGGAGCTTCTGCGCCGCTACGGCGAGCTGCAGAGTGCCTATGAGGCCATGGACGGCTATCTGGAAGAGCCTGAGATGTTCCGCGTCTCGCTGGGACTGGGCATTCCCCGGGAAATGTGGGACATGGAGTACGCCTCCCTGTCCGGCGGCGAGATGACGCGGGTCAATCTGGCGGAGCTGCTGCTGGAGAAGACGGACGTCATGATCCTGGACGAGCCCACCAACCATCTGGACATGCAGGCGCTGGAGTGGCTGGAGACCTATCTGAACGGCTATCCCGGCACGGTCCTGATCGTGTCCCACGACCGGTATTTCCTGGACCGGGTGGTGACGCGCACCATCGAGCTGGAGGATATGCACGCCCGTGTCTACGAGGGGAACTACAGCTTTTTCGCCGACCGCCGCGCCGCGGAGGAGGAAGAGCGCCAGCGCCGCCACGACCAGCTTCAAAAGGAGATCGACCGGCTCCAGGCCACCTCGGACCGGATGCACGGCTGGGGCAGCGGCAACAAGCGCATGATGCACAAGGCCTTCGCGCTGGACCGGCGCATCGAGCGCATCCGCGCCAACCAGCCGGACTCCGTGCGCCGTGAAAAGAAGATGAGCGGGAAGCTCTATGCGGCTGAGCGGAGCGGGAACGACGTGCTGTTCCTCGACGGGCTGACCAAGCGCTTCGCGCAGAAGACCGTGTTCTCCGGGCTGGACCTGGAGCTCAAAAAGGATGAGGCCGTGGCGATCATCGGCGAGAACGGCTGCGGCAAGACCACGCTGCTGCGCGTGCTGCTGGGAGAAGAGCCTCCCTCGGCGGGCAGCTATCAGTGGGGGACCAACATCAAGCTGGCCTATCTGCCTCAAAAGGTGTCCTTCGCCGACGAGAACCGCACGGTGCTGGAAGAGGTCACGACCCAGCTTTCCCTCACCGAGTCGGCGGCGCGGAACCGGCTCGGCGCGTTCCGCTTTCGCGGGGACGACGTGTTCAAGCCCATCTTCGTGCTGTCCGGCGGGGAAAAGAGCCGTCTGCGCCTGTGCGTCATGCTGGCTTCCGCCGTCAACGTGCTGGTGCTGGACGAGCCCACCAACCATCTGGACATCTACTCCCGCGAGTGGCTGGAGGATCTGATCGACGGATACGAGGGGACCCTGATCTTCGTGTCCCACGACCGGTATTTCATCGACCGCTTCGCCACGCGCGTGTGGAGCCTGGCCGACGGTGCGGTGCGGGACTTTTGCGGCACCTTCGCCGCCTATACGGAGCGGCTGCAGCGCGAGGCGGCCGATTCCCAGCGGGAAAAGCCGAAGCCGGAGGAGCGTCAGGAGCGGCAGGACCGGCGGGAGCGCAGCATGAGTCCGGACCGGCTTTTGCGGCGCGCGGCGCGGGAGCTGGCCGAAACGGAGAAGAAGATCACGGCCTCGGAAGAGCGCGCGGCGGCCCTGTGCGCGGAGATGGAGGCCAACTGCAGCGACCACGTCCTGCTGGAAAAGCTCTCGGCGGAGCTGGACGGGGTCAACGCCGAGACCGAGCGGCTGTACGCCCTCTGGAACGATCAGAGCGAGGCGCTGACCGCGGCGCAGACCGCGGCGGAGGAGCGCTGAAGCAAAACGGGATGCTTGCCCCCCTTTGGGCGGGCGGCGAAGGAGGAACGGAGATGACAGAGTTCGCTCCCGTCGGAACGGTGCCGATGGTCTGCCTGATCCTGGGGACCGTGATCTGGATCGCGGCCCCGACGGCTCTGGCGCTCGTTTGGAAGATCCGGAAAAAGGAACCCGTGACGACGATCCTGATCGGCGCGGCGGCGTTCCTGCTGTTTGCGCTGGTCCTGGAAAAGCCGATCCAGAACGTGCTGCTTTTCCCGGCCGCCATGGGGCTTCCGGATCACGCCGTCAGCCGGTTTTTCGGCGGAAGTCCCGTCCTGCTGGCGCTGGCGGCCGGGCTTTTTCCGGGATTGTTTGAAGAGACCGGGCGTCTGGTCGCCTTCCGGACGGTCCTGAAACGGCGCCGGAACCGGGAGACTTCGATCTCCTGCGGCATCGGTCACGGCGGCTTCGAAGTGGTCCTGATCCTGGGGATCACGTATATCCAGTATATCGTCTATGCGGTCATGATCAACACCGGTACGTTCCAGGCTCTGGTCGACCGGGTCGCGGCCCAGGCTCCGGAGCAGACGGCCGCGGCGGGAGAGATCGCGGCCATGCTCGCGGCGTTCTCCCCGGCCGATCTGGGGCTCGCCTTCGTCGAACGGGTCTTTGCGGTCTTGTTCCACGTCGGCGCGTCGATCCTCGTTTTTTACGCCTGCAGGGACAGAAGGCGCTTCTGGCTGTACCCCCTCGCCGTGATCCTCCACACCGCGATGGATTTCGCGGCCGCGCTGAGCCTCTTCAAAGTCGTCGAGCTGTCGCCGTGGGCGCTGGAGGGCGTTGCCGCCGTCTTCGGCCTTTCGGTGTTTTTCGGCGCCTATGCTTTGCTTTATCGGAAAGACGGGGCGGCATGAGTGACAGCGCGTTCCGGCGGCGGGGGATCACCCCGCGCCGCCGCCCGGACAAGAAAAAGGGCGCCTGCCGGAAACGGCAGGCGCCTTTTCGGTTTTGGAAAAGGGGGGACGGTCACAGCGCCTCGAAGCCCTCCGGCGGGACGCCGGTGAAGCGGTACGGCCGCAGGAGGCCGACGTCGTTCCCCTCTGCGTCGCGGGATGCGTCCGCGACGGCGAACAGGCCGCCGCCCAGCGAGCAGAGCCCCGTCGAGCCGAGGGGAAAGTCCAGCCCGCGGATCCCGCTGGGGTGGTCGGCGCCGTAGGAGGCCAGCGGCAGACGCCAGCGCCCCTCCGTGCCGCGCCGGGCCGGGGCGGACAGGTCGATCAGATACAGGGGGTGGTTGGGGAACTGCGGCTTCCGGCCGCAGTAGACCGCCGCGAAGAGACAGCGGGTGTCCGCGTCGTATTCCAGATTCTGGATTCCGTAATTGGTGTTGCCCGTCCGGACGAAGAGCTTTCGCCCGGCGCGGAGACCGGTCCGGTGCGGACGGGCGCAGGACAGCGGCCGCGCGGCGCGGAACGTCTCGTCCGGGTCAAGCTCCAGCAGGACCTGATCGTCGTTGTCCGCGCGGTCCACGTCCCCGTAGATCCCATAGGCGATATAGAGCCGCTCGGGACCGCCGCCCGGCGCGGGGGCGAAGGTGATCCCGTCGATGCCGCTGCAGCCGAAACGATGGGGCGGCGCGCCCTCCGGCGCAGCGGCGAAGTCCTCGGCCACGTCCGGCAGAAACGCCGCCGTCATGACGCCGTCCTCCGCGGCGTCCATGTCCGGGCGGTCGATGCGGGCCCCGTCGAAGCAGACCGCGTAAAACGCGTCCTCCGGCGGCTGGGCGAAGCCGAAGCGGCGGGCGATGGCGGCGCCGATGACGTCGCGCTTGAGCTCCAGCGAGCCCCAGACGCGCCCGTCCGCCAGGTGCAGGGCGATACAGCCCAGATGGCCAGCCAGTCCGCAGACCGAGCCGAGCAGGCGGCCGGACAGATCCGTTTTCAACAGTCTGGTGGTAAAGGACCAGTAGACGGCCCCGCGGGCCGTGTCCACGGCGACGCCCTGCAGATGGCCGGTCTGGCCGGCCGTGACGCGCACCGGGGCGAAAAAGGGCAGGATCACAGGCGAACGCTCCTTTCGATTCTGTCAGCCGACGGGCACGACGGTCCCGGCCTGTTCCATCACTTCGGCGAATTCCGCCGGGTCGGGGACGCCCACGGCGGCCTCCCACGGCAGCTCGCCTTCAAAGTCGGCGCAGCAGGGGAGCACGTTCCGCAGCATAAAGCAGAGGAAGCGGGCCTTGAGCGCCAGATTTTCGATTTCAAAACAGGATTCGGACGCCGGATCGCGGTAGAACTGCATCAGGTGCTCCAGCGTGCGGGCCCGGTCCTCCTTGGCCCAGGTCTTGGCGTAGGTGTCGATGAACCAGACCTCGTCGGAGGCGTACCAATAGGTGTAGTCGTCGTCCGGCCAGACGGTGTAGCTGTCGGCATACTCCGCCCGGATATAGTCCGGCATGACCGCGTCCCACGCGGCGAACCAGTCGGGCTGATCCTCGGCGGGCATGGATTCGATCCGGGCGTCTATGACGTGCATGAACTCGTGGGGCAGGTTCCCGACGATGGGGTAAGAGGCGTCGAAGACGACGCACTCGTATCCGTTCGAAGAAAAGGTCAGGGCGGCGGCGCTGTCGATGCCGCTGTCCGAGACGCAGTAGAGCGTCGAACAGAGATAAAGGCGCAGGCCGCGGCAGTATTCGGTGACGTCGGCGAAAAATCCCTCCGGCCAGAAGGACAGAGACTCGGACAGATCGGTCAGCGCGAGAAAGTTGGCCAGCCCGCCGTTCAGAGGACGGCCGAGATAGTCGAAAGCGTCGAAGTCGTTGCCGTCAGGCCCGTACAGGATCTCGACGCCGAAGCGGTCCTCCAGCCCGGCGGCCAGCTCCGCACAGGCGGCGTCGAGGTCGCCGCTTTCGGACCGGAACAGAAGCCTGAACTCTTCGCGCTCGGTAAAGTCGCTTTCGGCCGGGGAGAGCAGGTCCAGCTCGAAGGCGTCGGTATAGCGGCGGAGTAGCAGGAACCACCCCTCCGGCGAGGCGAAGAAATCGCTGAAGCCGAGCTCTTCGCCGTCCAAAGCGGTGAGAGCGGGGGCGGCCAGCCCGGAGCGGAGGTCCAGAAGCGAGGCGGCAAGGACGTCGTCCGCATAGTCGTAGCGGTAGAACAGCGCATAGTCGCCGGAGAGCGAGAGCAGGGAGTCTTCCGTCCGGATCAGGGAGAGCGCGCCGCCGTTTGCCGGGCGGAACGCGCGGCAGTCGAGGTTGTCGACGCAGAGCCAGCCGTTCTCCCGCAGGTAGAAGGCTTCGTCGACGTCGGGCTCGACGAGGCGCTCCGCCTCGGCGTCCCATGTCAGAATGGCGGAGTGATTGTCGACATAGGCGTTCAGCGCGAAGGTGCCGCCGCAGGGCTGCACGTCCCAGATCTCGCCGACGCCGTCGAGCGGGATCTCACGGCAGGACCCGCCGGGCAGGTCGTAAAGGCGGACGCAGCCGTCCGCGCCGTAGACGAAGGCGGCCCAGGTCCCGTCCGGGGAGAAGAACGCCCCGTCGGGCCGGGCGGGGATCTCGAAGAGGATCCGGGCCTGGCGCCGGGCCGGGTCCCAGCGGAAGACCCCGGCGGCTCCTGTTTCGTCCGACGCCGCCACCCCCGCGGCGGCGTAGAAGCAGCCGTCCTCCGCGGCGGCGGACCAGCTCAGATCGCCGTTGAACCGGGCGGAGCCGATCTGTTTTCCCGTGTTGAGATCGAACGCGCGCAGAACGGCGTGCCGGGCATAGCCGGAGGCCGCGCCGTCGAACGTCATGACGTTCGAGGCCAAGAACACGGTCCGGCCCGAGACGGCCAGCTCGACGGCGTCCAGCGAATCGGCGGGATCTGCCGCGTCGTCCTCCGCGCGGCAGATCAGATACGAGCCGTCCTCCTGACGAGCTAAAAACCCGGCCGGGTCCGGCGGCTCCGTCGCTGCGGTGGTCTCGGCGGTAGTCGCTGCGGTGGTCTCGGCGGTGGTCTCGGCGGTAGTCTCGACGGTAGTTTCGGCGGTGGTCTCCGCCGGAACGGCGGAAGAGGTCCCCGGCGCGGTCCCGGCAGGTGTCGAAGCCGCGGCGGGCGGGTCGGTCTCGCTCCGGCGCGGCGGGACGAGCAGGGAACAGGCCCCCAGCGGCAGCAGCAGGGCCAGCGCAAGCAGCGCGGCGATCGGCCGTTTGACGGATCTCATGGAAAGCGAGCCTCCTTCGCGTACGTTTTTCGGTCTCTCTGAACACAAATTATACCATATCCCGCCGGGAAATACAAGGCGCCGACCCGCGCGCCGTTGACGGCGCGGCGGGCCCTGTGGTATAATCAAAAAAAACGAGAGGCAGGCTGGCGACATGGACAAGCTCTATCTGTTGTACCCCGAGCGGCGGGGCCGCATCGCCCCGGAGATCTACGGCCACTTCACCGAGCACATCGGCGGCGTGTTTTACGGCGGGATGTGGGTCGGCCCGGATTCGGACGTTCCCAACGTCAAGGGCTTTCGCCGGGACGTGGTCGAGGCGTTCCGCGCCATCCGGCCGCCGGTGCTTCGCTGGCCCGGCGGGTGCTTCGCCGAGACCTACGACTGGCGCGACGGCATCGGCCCGGACCGGCCCACCCGCATCAACTGGTGGCGCAACGAGGACGGCCGGTACGAGCCCAACGCCGTCGGGACCCACGAGTTCATCGACCTGTGCCGCGCCGTGGGCGCGAAGCCCTATTTCGCCGCCAACGTGACCTCGGTGCCGCCGCTCCACATCCGCGACTGGATGGACTATTGCCTGTCGCCCCGGGGCAGCACGACGCTGGCCCGCGAGCGCGAGGCCAACGGCAGCCCCGAGCCCTTCGACGTTCCGTTCTGGGGCGTCGGGAACGAGAACTGGGGCGGCGGCGGGAACATGACGCCGGAGCACTACGCCGACGTCTTCCGCACCTGCGCCCTGCTGATGCGCAACGCCGCGCCCAAGGGGCGGGTCAAGCTCTTCGCCTGCGGCACCAGCGGCGACGAGTACGAGTGGGCCCGGGGCGTCGCCGCCGGGCTGTTCCGGTCCGAGCGGCAGGCGGACGGCTTTGCCATGCACTATTACTGCGGAAGCGCGGGGGATCCGCTGGCCTTCACCGACGACGAGTGGGACCGGCAGATCGCCCAGGCCGCGCGGATCGAGGACATGATCCGCCGCAACTACGCCGTCATGGTGGGATACGGTCTGGAAGAGCGGATGCCCATGGTGGTGGACGAGTGGGGCTGCTGGCATCCGGCCGGAAGCGGCCCCAGCAAGGGGAAGAACCTGTTCGAGCAGCAGTCCACCATGCGGGACGCCGTGGTGGCGGCGCTGACGCTGAACATCTTCAACCGCCACTGCGACAAGGTGATCATGGCCAACGTGGCCCAGCTGACCAACCTGCTGCACAGCCTGTTCCTCTGCGGACCGGACGGCTTCGCCTGCACGCCGACCTATCACGTCTTCGACATGTACCAGCGGCACCAGGGAGCGGAGAGCGTCGGCTCGGTCTGTGAGAACGGCGACCTCAGTGTCTCCGTCTCGGTCCACGGCGGACGCACCCTGATCACCGCGGCCAACACCTCGGTCCGGGCCGACGCGGAGATCGGGCTGTGCCCCTGCGGCCGGCCGCTGCCGGAGACCGGCGAGCTGGTCCTGCTGTCCCATGCGGACCCCCACGCCCACAACACCTTCGCCGAGCCGGACAAGGTGCGGCCCGTGCGGTCGGCCGTGAATCCGCGCCGGCCGCTGACGGTGCCGAGGGCCTCGGTGGCGGCGATCTCGTTCTGACCGACGGACGAAGAAAGGCCGCGCAGAGCCGGAGCGATCCGGGCGCTGCGCAGCCTTTTTGTCTTTTAAAACGAGGAAGACGGGGCCGCCTTGGCCTTTCCCGCGCGGGCGCGACGGGCGAGGGGGCCCGCCGCCAGGAAGAGGACCGCGGCGGTCAGCGAGACCGCGCCGCCGGCGGCGAGACCGGGGGTCCGGTAAGAGAGGCGGACCGTGTGGCTGCCGGCCGAGAGGGGCACGCCGAGGAAATAGCCGAACAGGCGGTCGGGCGCGGCGCGCCGTCCGTCCACCCAGACGCGCCAGCCTTCGGCGGCGGCGACGGACAGGAACAGCTCGCAGTCGCCGTCGGCCTCGACGCGGCCGACGATCTCAGAGCCGGAGAAGCGCTCCAGCGTCATGGCTCCGGCGCGCAGAGCGTCGACCGCGAGGCGGAAGCCCTCGGCGTCCAGCGACCAGGTCCCACCCCGGCGCCGCAGGAGATCGGCGTCCAGCCCGGGGACCATGGCGCGGAAGATCCGGTTCAGGAACGCGTTGCCGGCCTCGTGGCGCTTCGGCTCGACCGCCGCCGCGCCGCGGTCGACGCAGAAGCCCAGCGGCAGCGCATATGCGTTTTCATAGACGGTGACGCTGCCGACGGTCTCGCGCTCGTCGAGGCCCGCCCGGTTCAGCTCGGTGATCTCGCGCTCGCGGACGCCGTTGTCGAAGACGTAGCGCACGCCCAGCAGGGCGTTGGACAGCGGGTTGGGCACGTAGCGCGTCGAGACGTTCGACGCGTAGATCGGCTGGCCGATGCTGCGGTAAAAGTCATAGGCGCCGGCGCTCATGGTCGAGGAGTACCACGACACGCCCGGGAAGCCGTACAGCTGGCCGGGGTTGAAGTTGTAAGGCGAGAACATCTCGCACCGCCAGAACTCCGGGCCGGGGCGGCGGGGCGCATAGGCCGCCGTGAGGACGGCCATGTCGTCGTCAAAGCGGGTGTACCAGCCGAGATCGGTGGACCAGCACTGGGCCGCGACGGTCCAGACGGCGTTGGCCGAGACCCCCGCCAGCAGCAGACCGCAGACCGAGGCGGTCACGGCCGTCTTCAGGCGGACCCGCGGCCGGTCTGCGCGGCCGATCCGGCCGCGCAGGGTCTCGAGGCCCGCGTGGGCCGCGGTGACCAGCAGGAAGGAGAAAAGAAAGCTCTGGCGCCCGGGAAGCTGGTTGGGAAAATGGAACCCGTGCCAGAGATAGTCCAGCAGGTTCAGCTCGAAAGAGACCAGCAGGAAGAGACAGAGCCCCAGATAGGCCAGCCGCGCCCCCAGCGGCCGCCGCCGGTCGAACAGGGCCGCCAGCCCCAGCGGGACGCAGAGCAGGCCGCAGTAGAGGTTGGCCGCCTCGAACTGGATGTGCATGCCGGAAAAGGGAAGGAAGCGCGACAAGAGCTCGGGGATCGAGTGGTAGAATTTCAGCTCGCCGCCGAAGGAAAGGGTCGAGGCCACGGTGTTCCGGAGGCCCAGCCACGCGGGGATCAGCACCGGCGCGGCCAGCGCTCCGGCCAGAAGGGAACAGCCGGCGAACAGTCCCGCCGCGCGGAGACGGCCGCGGCCCGGTCCGGGACGGACCGCCATCAGGACGGCGAACCACAAAACGCAGAACAGGCAGACCATCCAGCCGATGTAGAAGTTGGTCCACAGCGTCAGCGCCAGCGACAGGACGTAGAGTTCCCAGCGTCCCTGACGGACCAGACGGCTGAGCCCCAGCACCACCAGAGGCAACAGGACGTAGACGTCCGTCCACATGAGCTGGTTGATGAAGGCCAGGCTCCAGGCGCACAGAGCGTAGGCCGCGGCGAAGACCGGCGTCGTGAGCCGGGGCCTGTCCTCCCGCGAGGACAGCCAAAGCCCGCAGGTCAGCCCGGCCAGCCCGAAGTGAAGGGCGACGATCAGGTCGACGGCTGCCGGCAGCCATCGCTCGGGCAGCAGGCAGAGGGGCAGCCACAGGGGCGAGTTGGTGTAATAGGCGTTCTGCACCCAAAAGTCGAAGCCGTTGGCCCCGGCAAAGGACCACTGGAGCCCCTCGCCGGAGAGGATACAGCGGCGAAGCTCTTTGATCATGGGGAAATACTGGCCCCAGCCGTCCATGGCCATGAGGCCCCGGCCGCCGAAGGGGGCCAGCCCCTTGACGGCAAAGGCGATCAGAGCCACGGACAGGGGCAGGAAAAACGCGAGGAGAAGCTGCGTCCGTTTCGAGAGGCCCCGCGCCCGGGGCGCGGGGGAGACGGGATCGGTCAAAACAGTCCCCCTCCTTTCCATTCTTCTGTTTTTTGTCTTATCGTTCCGGGAAGACGACGGCGCGGGCCGCCGTTTTATTGGCCTTTGAATAAAGTCTCTGTCCTATTACCGCGCGGCGGGGCAAAAGGTACCACACCGCCGGAAAAATTATTTACGCCTGCGGCGGGGCGGGCAGCGAGACGGCGGCCAGGAACAGATCCCCGTCGGTGGTCAGGGAAAGCGAGCCGCCCATGAGCTGGCACAGACTGACGGCGATGGACAGGCCCAGACCGCTGCCCTCGGTGTGGCGGGCGGCGTCTCCCCGGACGAAGCGCTCGGTCAGCTCGGCGGGATCCCGGGGCAGCTCGTCCTCCGAAATGTTGCGGAAGACCGCCTCCGCGCCGTCGGACGTGCGCCGGACGGACAGGTACACCCGGGTTCCCGCCATGGCGTATTTGGCGATGTTGGCCAGCAGGTTGTCGAACACGCGCCAGAGCAGCTTTCCGTCGGCCAGGACGGTACAGCCGGGCTCGGCGGCGAGATAGGGGCGAAGGCCGCGCGCAGCCAGCCGGTCGCTGTATTCGCCGACGGCCTGCTCCAGCAGGGTCCCCAGATCCAGCGGCTCGGGGGAGACCGCCACGGCCCCCGAGGCGGCCTTGGACGTCTCGATGAGATCGTCCGTCAGCTTTTTCAGCCGCTGTCCCTGACGGTCCAGCATCTCCACGTACCCGCGGGAGGTCTCGGACAGGGTCTCGTCCCGGCGCAGCAGGTCCACGCCGTTGAGGATGGAGGTCAGCGGCGTCCGGATATCGTGGGACACGTTGGTGATGAGCTCGGTCTTCAGGCGTTCGCTCTTCAGCCGCTCTTCCACGGCGGCGTTCATGCCCTCCGCCGCGGCGTTGAGCTGGCCTGCGGCGGTGCGGAAGTCGAAAAACATGCCGCGCGCGTCCACCGGGTCGGTATAGTCGCCTTCGGACAGGCGGCGGATGCCCCGGAACAGCTTGGACAGGTTGGCCGCCGCCGCGGGGACCAGAGCCAGCACGCCCAGCCAGAGGAGCGCGCAGAAGAGGTGGATCCCCCGGAAGGCGTGGCGGTCGAGATCTGTGATCAGAAGCGCCAGAAAGGGGAGGGACAGAAGGACGAGTCCCAGGAGCGTGCGCCACAGAAAGCCGGCCCGGCGGTAGACCCGGGCGAGGAAGCGGAAGAACCGGCCCGCCGCGCGGAGCAGGATCCAGACCAGCAAAGTCTTGACGAAGGTCCGCGAGCGGACCCGGGCGGCGACGGTCATGCACGCGCTCACCGCCAGACAGAGCAAGACGGCGCCCCATGCGCCCCACACGAGGTACGCGAGCGGCCGGGCGGGAAGGTAGTCCGCGAAAACGAGGAACAGAAGGACCGCAAGTCCCGCGCACGCCGCCAGATAGAGCTCCAGCGGGACCCGCCCCAGAAAGCCGGGCGTTGCCGTTCCGTCCGGCGCGACCCCGGCGGAGCGGAGCAGAAAGGCGAACAGCGCCGCGCAGACGAGGATCCCGGCCGCGGTCCCGGCGGCCAGCGCCCAGCGGAAGCGGGCGATCCGGCCCACCAGCAGGTACCGGAAGACGAGACTGTCGCGGACGTTGTCCGTCACCGTGCAGTCCAGCCGCAGCTCCTCCGACAGGGAGCCGTCCGGAAGGGGAAAGGAGAAGTTCTCGAGGACGCCGGTGAAGAGGACGGCCTCGCCGGGCGCGAGGGGCCGGGCGTACAGAAGCTGCGATTCCCCGTCGTACAGGAAATAGCGGAAGTTGGCCTCCGGATCGCAGATCGCGCCGTCGAAGGGAACGTAATAGACGTAGCCCGATCCGTTGGACAGGCGAAGCGGAACGTCCCGGCGGGCATAGGCGTACAGGATGTTTTCTTCCGTCGCCGTCCGCCAGGCACTGCCGCCGTCGAGAAAGGCGCCGTTTGCCAGCGCCCCGACGGAAGCGGCGCCGCACAGGACCGTCGACGCGGCGCACAGGATCAGCGCGGCGAAGGCGGCGAAGCGGACCCAGAACAGACTGCGGATCGATCGTTTCACAGAAAGATCCCTTCCTTTCAGCGGCCCGGGTCCAGGCGATATCCCCTGCCCCAGACGACTTTGATATAGCGCGGCTCGGCGGGATCGATCTCGATCTTCTCCCGCAGGTGGCGGATGTGGACGGGAACGCTGGTCTCAAGGCCGGACCATCCGGCCCCGCGCCAGACCCGGTCGTAGATCTCGCGGTTGGAGAAGATCCGGCCGGGAGACTCCATCAGCAGCGCCAGGATGCCGAACTCGGTGGGCGTCAGGGCCACCGGCTCGCCGTAGAGCGTGACGACTCCGGCGTCCCGGTCCAGACACAGGCCGCCCACCGTCACCGTGCCGCTCCGGCGGGGGCTGGCTCCCAGCGAGGTGTACCGCCTCAGCTGGGCCCGGACGCGGGCCAGCAGCTCGGTGGGGCTGAAGGGCTTGGTGACGTAGTCGTCGGCGCCGGCGTCCAGCCCGACGATCTTGTCGGCGTCCTCGGCCTTGGCCGTCAGCAGGATGACGGGGATATTGGCGATCTCGCGGATCCGCCGCAGGACGGCCAGCCCATCCAATCCGGGCATCATCAAGTCCAACAGGACCAGATCCGCCTTTTCACGGGACAGGATCTCCAGCGCTTCGGCCCCGCCGGAGGAGGGCAGGACCCGGTACTCCCGCAGATAGACGCAGAGCGCCGAGACGATATCCGGCTCGTCGTCGCAGACGAGGATCGTGTACATGGGACGTCCACCAGCCTTTCACGGAGATCATAGCACGGAGAGATTGAAGAAAAAAGGAGAAAGACCTTTAAGAATTCATTAAAAAGGGGGCCGGACGATCGTCCGACCCCCGAAGCAGCGCATGAGTCCTTATGGAACGGAGAGATCACTTTCTCTCTTTCAGCAGATCGCGGATCTCGGCCAGCAGCTTCTGATCCTCGGTGGGTTCCGCAGCGGCGGCGGCAGCCTCTTCCTCGGCCTTTTTGCGGGCCTCTTCCTCGGCGGCGAGCTTCTTGGCGTTGGCCTTGGCGTGAGCCTTGTTGAAGCCCTTGACGATCAGGAAGACGATGAAGGCGATGATGATGAAGTCGATGATGGCCGCGATGAACGAGCCGATGCCGATGACGACGGCCTCTTTGGTGACGGTCTCGACGCCGTCCACGATCTCCTTGACCGCGGGCTCCAGCGTGATATTCAGCTTGGACAGATCGAATCCGCCGAAGAGCCAGCCGATGAACGGCATCAGGACCTCGTTGACGAGAGTGGTCGTGATCTTGCCGAAGGCGGTGGCGATGATGACGCCGACGGCCATGTCGAGGACGTTGCCCCGGGTGATGAATTCCTTGAATTCACCGAAAAAGCCCTTCTTCTCAGGTTTTGCGCTTTCTGCCATGGTGGTTTCTCCCTTTCAAATTATAGAGTCGGACAAGACTTTCCTATATTGTAGTACGATTGACAAGAAATTTCAAGTGTGTTAAACTAAAAGACGGAAAGTTTTTTGAGGCGGAGGGCGGATGGACTGGTCGGAAGATACGCGCGCGGCCCTGTCGCACTGTACGGCGTGCCCCCGAAGGTGCGGGGCGGACCGGACGGGCGGCGCGGTCGGCGCCTGCGGCGGGGGACTCGACGTCCGGGTGGCCCGGGCGGCGCCCCTGTTCTGGGAAGAGCCCTGCATCAGCGGCGTCCGCGGCAGCGGAGCCGTGTTTTTCTGCGGCTGTCCGGTACGCTGCGTCTTCTGCCAGAACAGCGAGATCTCGATGTCCCGCTCGGCGGGGGCCGCGCTGGACGCCGACGGCCTTCTGGCCGTCTTCCGGCGGCTGTTGGACACGGGGGTCCACAGTCTGGATCTGGTGACGCCCACGCACTACGCCCTTCAGCTGCGCGACGTGCTGACCGCGCTGAAGCCGGACGTTCCGGTGATCTGGAACTGCGGGGGATACGAGTCGCCCGGGACGCTGGAAAAGCTGGCGGGACTGGTGGACGTCTATCTGACGGATTTCAAGTTCGACGCGGCCTCGGCCGGAACGCTCTGCGCCGCGGCGGACTATGAGGACGCGGCGGCGGCGGCCCTTGCCGTCATGGCCGCCCAGACGGGCCCGGCCCGGTTCGGCGCGGACGGGCTGATCCGCTCCGGCACCATGGTGCGCCATCTGGTCCTGCCGGGGCGGACGGGGATGACCCGGCGCGTGCTGGAGCGCGTGGCGCGGATCGTCCCGCCGGACACGCCGCTGTCGCTGATGAGCCAGTACGTGCCCGCCGGGCCCGCGGCGGGGATCCGCGGGCTGGACCGGACGGTGACGGCGGCGGAGTACCGCCGCGCGGTGGAGATCCTGCTGGCGCTGGGCTTTGAGAACGGATACACACAGGAGCTGACCTCGGCGGAGAGCGGGTTCGTCCCCGCCTTCGACCTGACCGGGGTCGTGGAGAAAGAGGAGAACAAGTGACGGACAACGCCCGATACATCGAACTGAAGCGCGCCGCGCTGGCGGCGGAGTTCGCCTATCTCAACGACGAGCAGAAGCGGTGCGTCTTCGCCGCCTCGGGACCGGTGCTGGTGCTGGCCGGGGCGGGAAGCGGCAAGACCACGGCGCTGATCAACCGCATCGCCTGCCTGGTGCGCTTCGGCTCGGCCTGGGAGAGCGAAACGGTCCCGACCGGAACGGGCGAGGCGGAGCTGGCCGCGCTGGAGGCGCACGTCGCCGGCCGGGCGCGGCTCTCGTCCGACGAGCTGGCCGCCATGGTGGCCGAGGACCCCGCCGAGCCGTGGCGGATCCTTGCCATCACCTTCACCAACAAGGCGGCGGGCGAGCTGAAGGACCGGCTGGTCCGGATGCTGGGCGAGGTGGGACAGGACGTCTGGGCCAGCACGTTCCACTCGGCCTGCGTCCGCATCCTGCGGCGCGAGGGCGAGCGGCTCGGCTATCGCCCGGGCTTTACCATCTACGACGCGGACGACAGCGTCCGCGTTGTCAAGGACGTCATGGAGCGGCTGCGGCTGGACCCCAGAGAGTTCCCGCCCCGCTCGGTGGCCGCCGTCATCAGCGACGCCAAGGACCGTCTCTGGCTGCCGGACGAGCTGGCGCAGAACGCCAGGGGGGACGACCGGATCTTGACCGCCGCGCGGATCTACCGCGAGTATCAGCGCCAGCTCTTCGAGGCCAACGCGCTGGACTTCGACGACCTCATCTTCCAGACCGTGACCCTGTTCCGGACCTGCGACGACGTGCTGGCCAAATACAGCCGGCGCTTCACCCACATCCTGGTGGACGAATATCAGGACACCAACCACGCCCAGTACGTGCTGGTGAAGCAGCTGGCCTCGTTCCACGGGAACGTCTGCGTGGTGGGCGACGACGACCAGAGCATCTACAGCTTCCGCGGGGCGCGGGTGGAGAACATCCTGAACTTTCAGAACGAGTATCCGGACGCGCGCGTGTTCCGGCTGGAGCAGAACTACCGCTCGACGTCCAACATCCTGAACGCGGCCAACGCCGTGATCCGCCACAACGCCCGGCGCATGGGAAAGGAGCTCTGGACCTCCCGCGGGAGCGGCGCGCCGGTGACCGTCTACGAGGCGGAGGACGAGCGCGCCGAAGCGGAATATGTGACAGACGTCATGACCCGGGCCCATTCGGCGGGGGAGAGCTGGTCGGAGAACACGGTGCTCTACCGCACCAACGCCCAGTCCAACGCCATGGAGAAAAGCCTGGCCTACAACTCGATCCCGTACCGCATCATCGGCGGCACGCGCTTTTACGACCGCGCGGAGATCCGCGACATGATGGCCTATCTCCAGGTGATTGCCAACCCCTTCGACAGCCTGCGGCTGGCGCGGATCGTCAACGTGCCGGCCCGGGGGATCGGTGACAAGTCCTTCGCCGCGGCGGCCGCCGCGGCGGAGCGTGCCGGGATCGGCGTTCTGGAGGTCATGCGCCGAGCGGGCGAGGTGGAAGGGCTGTCCGCGCGGAGCGCGAACGCCATGAAGGCCTTTACCGACGTGGTCCTTGAGCTGATGAAGAAAAAGCGCGAGCTGCCGCTGGACGAGCTGTACGAGGCCGTTCTGGAGAGGACGGGCTATCGCGCCGCGCTGATCGCCAATATGAACAAGGATCCGGAGAACAAGACCCGGCTGGAAAACGTCATGGAGCTGAAGACCAACATCATCTACTACATGACCGCCGCCGCCGAGCCGTCTCTGGAGGGCTTTCTGGAAGAGACCAGTCTGCTGACGGACATCGACCGGTACGACGGCGCCGCCGACGCGGTGACGATGATGACCATCCACTCGTCCAAGGGGCTGGAGTTCCCGCGGGTGTTCCTGATCGGCTGTGAGGAAGAGCTGTTCCCCTCGGCCCGCAGCTGTGAGACCGCCGAGGGCGTGGAGGAAGAGCGGCGGCTGGCTTACGTCGCCATCACCCGCGCCAAGCGCGAGCTGTACCTGACCTACGCCTCCCAGCGCATGCTCTACGGCCGGACCTCCCGCAATCTGGTCTCGCGCTTTCTGCAGGAGCTGCCGGACGAGGGCGTCCGGCGCATCGAGCGGCCCAAGCGGA
>JAEEGL014458126.1_pt1 | contig 24149 bp, 26 predicted proteins | sample 9134231 | NCBI WGS metagenome assembly JAEEGL01 (sample SAMN16246548, study PRJNA631951) | gut metagenome | biome: gut microbiome; feature: rumen; material: fiber-attached | host: Bos | place: Iran: Karaj | collected 2018-10
GAACAGAGCATATAGAGACTGTAGCGCTTTTGTCCAAACTATAATTTTATTAACTATCCATTGATCTGCCGGGACAGAAACGTGGACAGTTTTTATAATTGTCCACAAAATTGTCCACCGCGGCCTTATATGGACAGAAGTTGAAGTGGTAACGTAAAAGTAGACACGGGACAAATTATCGTATACACCTTAATTAGATAAAAGGACACTATTCGTAATTTAGTCTACGGAGGTGTAAATTGTTAGCCACAAGAGAAGAAAAAATAGCCATAGGAAAAAGAATCTGCAACGGTGAAATTACCCGTAAGGAAGCAGAAAAGCAAGCGTTTTACGCATAGTTTTTATTCTGAGAGATTGCTGCTGCGCTCGGTAAGGAACGCGATCCACCTGTCGCGTTTTAACACGGACATCTTGCGTTTCCTTGTCTTGTCCTTCTTCTCATCATAGTAGTGTACGCGTACACCGAACGGCATGAAGAATCCAATCAGACATTTCTCGATCTTCTTGATGTCTTTATATTTTACGGACCAGTTAGTAGAGCCTGCGAATCCGCCGACAAAACATACAGCCTCTTCGGTGTAGTAGTAGGTGCCCCTGACCTGAGAATAGAAACACAGGATTTTCTCCCAATAGTCACCTTTGTCGACTTCAACGATCCGGTCGCTGGCGGATATAAGTTCAAGTGTTCTAAGCATTTCCTCGAATTCTGCAATCTTCTCGGGTGTGTAATCCATAGGCCCTCCTTTTGATGACGAATCAATCCGTACTGGTACTATGATAGTAAATTTTCCGGAACGATTCCACAGTCCCGTATAAATTTACTTAAGCGACAAATAACACTTTGGAATTGATATTATAATTACAGGAGATAAGGTAAACTAGAAACAATACAGAAGTCGTAAAAGAGGTAGTTATATGACGTACTCTATCATCGGTATTCTTGCAAGCATTATGCTGCTGATTACCAACAGAGATATTCTCTGGAAACATGATGGGGGAACCCTGACAAAAACCGAACGAAGCTTTCGTCTGTTCCTTATAGGTGTAATGTGTTATTACATCACGGATTTGCTTTGGGGTATTTTGTATTCTAAGGGCATGATCACGGTTCTGTATATCGATACCACAATTCACTTCGCGGCAATGGTCGGTGCAGTGATGTTGTGGACGCAGTATGTCGTATCTTATCTTGATACCAGGGACATCTTTGAACGCATACTGAAGGTAACCGGACTTACTTTCTTTTCGCTTGAGTTAGTCACGATTGCAGTTAATCTGTTCTTCCCGGTTCTTTTCTGGTTTGACGGGGACAAAGTCTACCATGCAGGAATAGCAAGGTATGTAACTCTTGTGATACAGATCCTGCTTTTCCTGGCGACGGCTGTCTATACGCTTGCTATTGCCTCAAAAGCCAAAGGAAGTGTCAGGCGCCGTCATACGACTGTCGGTGTCTTCGGCATCGCCATGATGCTCCTTATAACTATCCAGGTTTTTTATCCTCTGCTGCCTCTTTATGCGATGGGCTACATGCTGGGAACAACTCTTTTGCACAGCTTTGTTGTTGAAGATGAGAAGGAGGAATACAGAAGGGAATTGTCCGAGAGCCGTGAAGTTCTTAAGACTGCACTTGCTGAAGCGCAGAGAGCCAACATGGCTAAGACATCTTTCCTGTCTAACATGAGTCATGAGATACGCACGCCGATGAATGCCATTATCGGCTTGAATAACATCGCGGTTAATGATCCGACCGCAAGTGAGCAGGTGAAGGGATACCTGAATAAAATGGGGGATTCTGCACAGCATCTTCTCGGGATTATCAACGATATCCTTGATATGGCACGTATCGAGTCGGGGCATATGACGATAAATGAGGAAGAGTTCTCGCTTACTTCTGCTCTTGATCAGATCAATGCCATGATAAACGGTCAGTGTCAGGAGAAAGGCATCACTTACATAAGTCAGGTCGAAGGGGAATTAAGTGAGTTTTATGTCGGCGATGTTCTGAAGCTCAAGCAGGTGCTTATCAATATCTTAGGCAACGCAGTCAAGTTTACTTCAAGCGGCGGAACTGTGAGATTTACCGTAGAAGAGGGCGAGCATTATGCACAGAAGGTTGTTTTGAAGTTCACGGTAAGCGATACGGGTATCGGCATGAGCGAGGAGTTCATGGATCACATATTTGATGCTTTCAGTCAGGAAGACGGATCTGCCACCACTCAGTACGGTTCCACCGGTTTGGGAATGCCGATCACCAAGAGCATAGTTGATCTTATGAACGGTAACATCGAGGTTGAGAGCAAGAAGAATGAGGGCACCACATTCAGGGTAACTCTTACTTTAGAGGAATCCTCTCGAAAAGGCCGGAGTGCAGGCGAGACAATTGTGAAGGGGACAGAGAATCTTCGCGGATGCAGAGTCCTGCTCGCTGAGGATGTCGAAGTAAATGCCGAGATCATGCAGATGATTCTCTCGGATAAGGGTATCGAGTCAGAGCTTGCCAGGAATGGTAAAGAAGCGGTTGATATGTTCTCATCTCACGAGGCCGGATACTACAGTGCGGTCTTGATGGATATGCGCATGCCGCAGATGGACGGGCTGGAAGCTACAAGGACAATAAGGAGACTCGAACGTGATGATGCGAAGACAATTCCAATTATCGCGTTAACTGCAAATGCTTTTGATGAGGATGTTGAGAAGAGTATGCAGGCGGGCTTGAATGCTCACCTTGCAAAGCCGGTTGAGCCGGATACTTTATTCGGGACTCTGGAGAAACTCATTCAAAAATAAAAACCCCCGAAGCTGTTATGCTTCGAGGGCGGATAGAATCATGTCTTATGATCTAATTAATCAATTACAGTTTCTCCTTAGCAAATAGAAGCGTTTGCATCTGCAATATAGATGCCAATGCAAGGGGAGTCTGTTAACTGATCAGGAAGTACATCGGGTGTTGCAGTTTCATCAAGAGTGAGCACAAATGCCAAATCAGCCTGGAAATCGGCGGGCAAATCGGACTTGTTTACACCGCTGTCATAGACAGTAAGAACTGTATTCTCTTTGATGATATCTGAATCTGACGCAATGTATGTAAATTCAACTTCATTACCTTCAATATTTCTGGTACCAGTCCATGTTTCGCCTGTAGGATGATCCTGGTTTGTAGGGCCGACAGTAAGTGAATAAATATGATCACCTTCCTGAACAATACTTGTGAAAGTACCTGTTACGGCTTTATTGTTTACAAGGTCTGTGCTTGGATCATATTCCTGTTCCACAAAAAGGAAGGTACCGTCATCGTTAATCTGTAAAAATCCGGCACTTTTGTGATCCTGATCACGAAGATAAAGTTCGTGGCCCATGGATGAATCTGTGTGCTCACTGCAGAAAGTGAGAAGATCTGCGGATGCCGCAGCAGGTGCAGCTGCATTATCTGAAGTAGAAGCGGCAGCGTCGGAAACAGCAGCGGCTGCTGTTGTCTGTGCAGTGGTTGCAGCCTGATTTGCGTCCTGAGCCATAGCAGATGTCTCAGCAGGTGTCTTGCTGCATGCGGATGCAAGCATTGCAGCTGCGAGTGTAGATGCTAAAAAAATGTGTGTCTTTTTCATTTTGATTACTCCAAAAATCACTAGATTTGTTGTTTACTCAACGCTCCCGAATATATACCATTATTATTGGAATAATTCGGTTAAACTGTGGCAAGGAATTGAGAGATATCTGAGATGTTAAGAAGAATAAATAAAGAAGGGTACAGTAATTACATAAAGAACGCAGAAGAATGCGTTGCAAGTAGAGTGTTCCCCTTATCGATTGCGGCCGGTTTTCAAAGCGGCGATATTTATGCCGATGATAAAGGCTGTGTTATGTTCTGGCACTACTGCGGATTTGTATTCCTAACAGGCAATATAACCGATGAAGTGCTTGAGGAGATTTATAATGATTTTCTTACTGCGGATACTTCACGCAGGTTTATCATTATCACAGATTCGGAATATGTAAAAACATACTATGAGACCCGCGGCAACCTTCAGTTTGAAGGGAGGATCAACTATACTCACAGTTCACCTATTAAGCCGCAGGAGTTGTCTGACGGCAGCATTACTGTAGAGAGAATAACTGCTGATAACATAGGCATGATCAAGGGCAGAATAATTCCCTCTTCCGCGTGGGAGAACGAGGCACAGTTTCTCGAGAATGGGTTTGGATTTGTGGCAAGGCAGGGGGATGTTTTCGCAGGGGTGGCTTTCTCAAGTGCCGTCAGCCCTGATGAAACTGACATCGGAATAGAAACGGGTGAGGCTTTCAGGCATAAGGGGCTCGCATCCTACCTGTCATACAAGATGTGTGAGGAGATTAAAGCACGCGGGAAGACACCGACATGGACACATGTATTATCGAATGAAGGGTCAAGGAAGACCGCTCTCAGAGTCGGCTTTGAACCTGTACGAAGGAATATAGTTATACAAAAAGAGACATAAAAATACCCCGGTTGTGATGCCGGGGTATTGAATTATTAATTGACGTCGGGTTATACCAGGTCGAAGATGTTCCCGTCAGGATATACAAATGTACCGTCGCCTTCAGGATCGATTACCTCAAGGTAGATATTGTTAGATCCTTCAGAATAGGGGTTCAAGATGACAGGCTCTTCTGTCTCATAGTAAACTCCATTCTGACCGGCAACATTCATGGTGCAGTAAATGTATCTGTTGGGGTCTTCAGTGCTCTCCACATTAAACAGGCCTTCACCCTCCATGGTGTTGTCAACAGCCTGGCCGTTAGCATGGCAGTCAAAGAAGTTGTCGTGACCGACATGCCTTGCGAAAATTGAAGCTTCAGCACCGTGAATCTGAGCACCGTCGATAGTGAGTCCGAAAATCGTGGAATCATAGACATCACCGAAGAATGCGTTGTCATCGCGGCCGTTATCAATAGTAAGACCTGATATTGTGTGACCGTTACCATTGAAAACGCCTGAGAAAGCCTGGCTGTGACTTCCGTTTACATCGATACCCAAGGGAGCCCAGTTATATCCTGACAGATCGATATCCGCCATCAGATTTACCTTTACGAAGAAGTCAAAATCACCGCCGTAATTTCTTGTATCGGGATATACGTTAACGTAGTAAGTAAGAGATGCAAGATCTGATGCTGTGTAGATATCAAAAAATGCGTAAACATAATCATCAGCTACTGCGTTGATGGCATCTTCTATATACTGCATATCAACAAGTGAGATGATATCACCGGCTTCTCCTGAATTAGCCCATTCTGATGATTGAGGATCTGTCTCAAGGAAATTCTCTTGAGTGATGACTACAGATTCGGGCTCTGTCTCAACGGTAGTTTCAGCTGTTGTCTCTGAAGCTTCAGTCTCTACAACGGCTGATTCTGTTTCCACAGCTTCCTGAACCGTTTCCTGTGCTTCACCTGAACATGCTGAAAGAAGCATTGAAGACGCGATAATTACACTTACAACTTTGGACTTTTTCATATCTAATCCCTCCTAAATAAGATTGCCATTCCAAAAACAATCACGAATATTTTATCACAGGTTCAATTCGTAAAGTGTAAATTCAGGGATATCTTCTATTCCACGTCTGAGGTCAGCTGTTCCCGCACAAACAAACCCTTTTTTCTCGTACAACCTGGCTGCGGGTATGTTGCCCGGTACTATATCGAGACGGATTGCTTTGTATCCGTCTTCGCGGGCTTTCTCAATGCAGAAGTCAAGGATAAAGGTACCGATTCCTTTCCCGTGGAAAGACGGGTCGACAGCAAGTCCGTGTATGACCATGAATGAACCGGAAGGGAGGTCGCGTTTCCACGACCCCACGGAATAATCACCCTGCGGATCATCGTTGAATACAAAGGCACCGATCATATGTCCGTCTTCTTCAACAATGTACTGTGACCCCTCGTTTGTCATATCACGAACTGAATCGGCTGAAGGGTATTGTTTATATTGCCACTTCGGATAGTTAATATGTTCATCAAGGTAGAGTATTACCTTATCGTAGAACTCACCGGTTGGCTTAATGTCTTTGTCTTCGCATCTTCTGATGATCATGTTTTATTCTGACTTCATCTCATTTTCTATGATTATCGTAACCGGTCCGTCGTTTACTGAATGGACCTTCATATCCGCACCAAACTCGCCGGTCTGAACTTCAAAACCGGCAGATCTGCATTCGCTTATTACCAATTCATATAAAGGGATGGCCTTATCCGGTCTTGCCGCATGAAAGAAGCCGGGCCTTCTTGATGATACATCTGCGTATAAAGTGAACTGACTGACGATAAGGATTTCAGCTCCCGCATCTTTGGGATTGATATTCATCTTTCCGTTCTCATCTTCGAATATACGAAGTCCGCATATCCTGTCGGCTACCCACTTGGCATCTTTCTCATCATCATCTTCGTGGACGCCCAAAAGGACCAGAAAACCTTTACCAATCTTGCCTTTTACTTCACCGTCTATCGTGACGGATGCTTCGCTTACTCTGGTTACTACCGCTCTCATATATAAATCCTAACTCTTACAAAAGTAATCAGGATAAATATAACACATGTACAAGCAGAGTATATGAACTTACGCTTCGTCTATAAGGGAAGTAATACCTGACAATGACTGATTGTGATCAGACAGGGAAGAAGCAGCGTTCCTTGCCCTGTTTGTATAGGTGGTCAGGTTAAACATCAGAACAGCAGCAAGAATAACCAGTATTCCAACTACCAGCATAAGCTCAATGAGGGTAAATCCCTTTTTATTCTTAAGTATCTTCTTCATACTGATTACCTCCTTACTGAGTGTGTTTATAATTATGAATTATATGTTAACTCAATGTGAAAATCAACCACAAATTTGCCCTATTTCAATATTGCGTTTACAAATCGTTCATAATTGAGACGGCATATTTCAACACAAAAAGAAGCCATGCAAGCTTTACTTACAGGACTTAAAGATTTCACCCTTAGTAGCGATTAAAAAAATGATCATCATGGCAATTGTAAGCACAGATATGATGATGCCGATAACGGCAAGCGAAGCTCCCTTGGTTCCCTGCTTTCGCGATGTGTGTAAACCGATAAGTGACAGGATGATACCAACTATGGATGTCATTCCTAAGCAAAAGACAGACAGTATTGATGCCGCAAATCCAAGAACACAGAAAATGTCTTTTGCGTTGTCGTTGTTAGGGATGTTTGTAACGACGGGACCTGTGTACTTATATTCACCGCTATCAGGTGAGACAACTTCTTTTGGAACATTCGGGTGATCAATCTGCTTGGGATCAACATATGCAGGTTCTTCTTTCCTTACTTCAACAGGACGCGGAGCCTGCTCCTCTTTTACTGATGGCTGTCCATCCGAATTAAGAGATGATAAAGTGGAACCGCACTTCCTGCAGAAGATACAGTAGTCAGGATTCTCGTAACCGCAGCTGTTGCATTTGATCATATTATTTCTTCTTAGTACTCCTGGATGATGATCGAGTCAATTATCATTGTCTCTTCAGTAGGATTATATTCTCTTAATTCAACTGTTCTTGGTTCACCTTCCACCTCGAAAGTGTAGATAATAGAATCGCCGTAAGCTTCCGTTATATTAATGGGAATGAGATAAGGCATTCCTTCGAGGTTATAAGCGCAGTCCACCTGAGCTCCATACAGATTCTGTCCCATAACAGTTATCTGATATTTACCGGGATATAAAGTCATATAAGGACCGAATGATACTCCGTCCCTGTACAGATATCTGGCGCCATTGTCATCGTAGCCGTTCATAAGGCAGACATTGTCGTTATAGATGATCTCTGTGTTATAGAATTTGATACCGTTGTTGTCATAGTAGAATCTGACACAGTTCTCCTCATTGGCATCTATGTAATCAGTTCCGAATCTGATTGTTCTTGAGTAAAGCTTGGGAGCTTTTATGAACATGAGACCAAACGCAAACAACATAAGGACAACAAACATACCGCTTACGAAAGCAGCGATATCAGTATTGATCTTGATCGTCTTGTACTCGGTATTCTGTTTGCCTTTACTGTTTATGACAAACAGTATTACCGCGACTGCCAGACAAACAACAGAGAATAGTCCGAAGTTATTAAGAATAGGGAATTTATCCCCGTAGAATCTTCCCATTACCAGAATGCCCGCTTTGTTATATATGCGCTGAGTAAACTCGTTATCTTGGAAGATATACATAGATGACATATTCTGAGGGTGATTCGAGATAACACAAAGCCAGCCTCTTGCCCAGGAATACAGACCATACAAAAGAAGGTTGGTTTTAAGATTCTGGCCTGATACAAGAATCAAGATTACCATGTACGGTACATAGAGGATGCTCCTGTAAAAGTAATCGATGTATCCGCCCGAAGATAATAGTGTCATGCCGGTCATTGTCATTGCCATTGTGAATATCAGATCAAAAGGTTCGGACTTTTGTTTTGTGTAGGTAAAGAACATAAGAACCATAACAAGAAGAAGGAATAACGATACATTTCCTATATCCTGGCTCAAAGCTATTCCGCTGCTGAACAGATTTTTTATGAGGTCGCCCTGCATAACATTTACGGTGTTATACGGAACATTGTCTTTGTATGCAAAATTGAATATGAAAGTCGGTATTAAACTGATCATAAGATCTAGAAGTACGAATAATATCCTCTTCTCGGAAAACAGGATCATTAAAAGGACCGGGATGATCATCTCGGGATTAAGAGAGACGGCTATCGTTGAGCAGATAAGAAATGAAACAGTTCTTTTCTGCAAAAGAAATCTCATTCCCATGATGAGTGTCATGAGGTAGATGATCTCATCCTGCGATGCATACATGGTGGAACAAAGTACATCAAATGATGCAAATATTAAAGGGAAAACGAGAATGCGGTCTGCGTCAGGCTTAATAATCTTAACTATCTTTGAAGCCTCGACTGAAGTAACGCCGACACATAATAACAATCCTATCTTTAACCATACATAATCCCAGAATCCTGTTACTACAACATTCCCGGTTATTTCATGAGCAATCCAGATGGGGAGATTCCATATTGATAATGGAATGAGGGCAAGTATGGTTCTGTCACATGCGTAATTGAGACACTCGGGGCTTCTCGGATTGAGAATAGTGTACTCATAGAATTCAAGGTCTGTTTTATGGAATATGCAATCCCAAAGATCGACGGACCACGACAGATAGGGAAGACCATCCGTATATCTGAATGTGATCATCATCAAAATGATGCAGATAAAAGAAACAAATAAAGAAGCCAAGACCCATGGTCTCTTGATTAATGGCTTTACATTAAGGGTTATCATCATCCGACCTCCTGGACTACTGCATATTATTATACACACATACCAGGATTAGCATCAGGTCAGTAATCCAGATTGGAAAGAGGGTAGTCGAAGACTGTGTATAAGCCATCCATACCCGATATCTCAAATACTATGTCGCAGGTATCCCCGTTGATCCGTTCGATCCTTATATTCTTAACATCAAGATATGGGTCGTCTCCCGGATTCATGCCGGCGATAACCAGGCAGTGGCATCTTGTCCCGTCGGGGTAATAGTGATGAGCCTGGGTTATGTAGTGCCCCGGCTTTAAAGTTGCTCTTTTCTTTAAGGAGCATCCTGCGAAAGATAATGCGAGTATCAATACGGCTGCTATCACGCTAATTGTCTTAACTTGATTAATCTTCATAAACGCCCCTCCTCTATGCTTTGATTGTAAGTGATAGATGCGTTATCTTCAAATTGTAAAGAAACTATGATAAAAATCGATTATAATATAGGAGTAAGTAGGATGGCGGCACGTTTCTTGGCATAAGTTATGAGGTTTTGCCTATGCATTTTACAGACGCGAAAGGTATCCTGAACAGAGGCGGCTCAGGCCGTTACGGTATGAACATCTATCGTGGTTGTACTCACGGATGTATCTACTGCGACAGCAGAAGCAAGTGCTATCAGTTTTCATCAGATTTTGAAGATATTGAGGTTAAGAAGAACGCACCCGAACTTTTGGACGCGGTTCTTAAATCCAAGCGTAAAAGATGTATGATCGGAACGGGATCGATGTTTGATCCTTATATGCCTTGCGAGGAAGAACTCGGTCTTACGAGAAAGTGTCTCGAGATTATTCTTAAGCATGACTTCGGCATTGCTATACAGACGAAGTCAGATCTCATCTTAAGGGATATAGATCTTCTGGATATGATAAACAGAAGCTCGAAGGCTGTCGTTGAGATGACGCTCACTACAATGGATGACGAACTAGTGAGCAAGATCGAGCCTAACGTTTGCAGTACAAGAAGAAGGATTGAAGTTCTTGAACGTATGCATGAAAGGGGAATACCGACTATAGTCTGGCTTACGCCGATCCTTCCTTTCATAAATGACAACGAAGAGAACATCAAATCTATTCTGGATGAGTGCATCCGTGTCGGTGTGACAGGTATTATCTGCTTTGATATGGGAATGACTTTAAGAGAAGGAAACCGTGAATATTTCTACGCTGCTCTCGATAAGAACTTCCCGGGACTTAAGGAAAAATACATAGAAACTTACGGGGAGTCTTATGTGCTTCAAAGCCCGAATGCCAAGGAATTAATGAAGCTCTTTAATGATACTTGTGAAGAACACGGCTTATTGCATAAGCCCGATGACTGCTTCTGGTTTATGCAGTATTATCCCGAGAAATATCAGCAGATGTCGATGTTTGATATGGAGTAATTAAAAACCGGTGAAGGCTTATGCAAAACTGCAGCTTCACCGGTTTTAATATGCAAGCAATTATAAGTATGCTTAGCTTATCCACTCGGAAACAAGGGGAGCGATCGTGTCGGAAGCTAATCCGTAAGTATCGTATGAATCTCCCTGACCTCTTACTACAACGCTGTAGTTATAGTCACCTGAAGTCCATGTGAAGAGCATAGCCTCGCCTTCGGTATTGCCTGAGCAGTTAACAGTTATGCCGTCAACATCCAACTCCCATGTGTAAGCATAGTCGTTATAGTCGCCTGAGATGTCGCCCAAAGAAGAAAGTCCCTTACGTACTGTGATATTTGCAGCTCCTATACCGCCGTTTACTTCAGCGATACCTTCTGTATAACGGTAGCCGAACCAGTTAAGCATGCCTGACGCAGTCTCAGTTCCGTCCTCTGTGAAAACAAGACTTCCGACACCTGCACCTTCAGCAGCCTCATCCATAGTGTCTACATCAGTCCAGGGATTTGCTATGTTAAGTGTCCCGGAAGAAGACTCATCAGCTTCAGAGGCATCTGATACTGTCTGTGCCTCTGTCTGCTCAGAGGAAACTTCGGTTTCACCGGCCGCCCCGTTAGAAGAACAACCCATAAATGCAGCTGCAACTGCGGCTGCAAGTAGCAAAGTTATTATCTTTCTTTTCATGCATTTTCTCCTTACCTGTCAAATCTTATTTGAGATAAACTCTAATGTATAATTTTAAATATAAACAGTAATAAATCAAAATTTGAGGCGGAAGATAATGAAAAAAGCGGTGTCAGCTATAGTTCTTACAGTAATGATTTTGATTTCATCCTGCAGGAGTAACCCTCAAATTACTGAGCAGGCAGAATCTGTGACTTCTGAGACAACAATACTTGAGACGCAGACTGTAAGTCAGACTTCGGAGACGGTTGAGTCTTCTTTGCAGACACAGGTGCTATCGACCGCTCAAATCGAGAGACCAATCATAGAACAGATAATAACGAATTACGGCAATTCGGGCGAAGCTTCATCAACAGATAATGAAGCACTTCTAAATGAACTTCGTGGTATCAATCCTCAAACCGCAGATAAGTGGGAGGAGATCCTGAATGTTTGGGCGGGTGTGAATGAAGGCGTCGTGATAAACGAAGGCGTTTTGCCCGATGGCCTTCCGGATACTGATGAACTCTGCATCGTTGTTCTCGGATTCCAGCTTAACTCAGACGGCTCAATGCGTGCGGAATTGACAGAAAGACTTAATGTTGCACTTGAAAGCGCCATGAAGTATCCTAATGCTCTTGTGCTTTGCACGGGCGGTGGAACAGCATCGCAGAATGAAACTGCTACTGAAGCCGGGGCTATGGCAGAGTGGCTTGAGCAGAACGGAATTTCAGGCGACCGTATTATTGTGGAGGATCAGTCGATGTCAACGGCGCAGAATGCCATCTACAGTCTTGGTATTCTGGCTTCTGATTACCCGCAGGTAAGATCGCTTGCAATAGTTACAAGTGACTACCATATCCCCAATGCCATGCTGCTTTTCGCTGCGGAGGCAATCCTTGTGGCGCAGGGAGACATCAGGGTAGAGGTTATATCAAATGCAGCTTATATGGCGCCTGAGACCAACTATCCTCAAAGCATAAGAACTAACGCAATGTTAGAACTGATAAATGGAGTAGAAGAGAATGATTAAGAAAATGACGGACAAACTTTTTTGCGGAATAAATATGACTTGGCTTAAAGTCTTGATTTTCGCAGCAGCAACAGCAATATTGACCTCTGTATTTTTGATAGTTCCCATATTCAAGAATACTTCTTTTGAACAGATGGGAGTTACGTTTGAGGCATGGATATTATTTGCGGTAATAATAATGTCTAACTGCAAAAAGCCTATAGAATCCGCGCTTAAGACTTTTGTGTTTTTTCTTGTAAGCCAGCCTCTGATCTATCTGTTACAGGTTCCTTTCTCGGATATGGGATGGGGGCTTTTCGGTTATTACAGGTATTGGTTTATCCTGACGGTACTTACTTTCCCGGCAGCATTCGCAGGCTGGTTTTTAACAAAGAAAAACTGGATATCCACGGTAATCCTTTTGCCGGTAGTTCTTTATCTTTCTTACACAAGTGCGTATTCTTTCAGGTTTGCATTTGCTCATTTCCCTTACCGCATAGTAACTGCCGTTTTCTGCCTTTTGCAGATTCTTCTTTACATGGTGGCTTTTACTAAGAATAAATGGCAGAAGATTATTGGTATAATAATCCCGTCCATAATAATGTGTGTTGTATTGTTTGCTACTGCAGGCAATTTGCAGACTAACGGAACGATGTTCCTGCCGGATTCCCCCACTCTTACTGATTCGGCTGTTGTCGTTACTGAAGGCGAAGGAATAGCTGATATATCGATTGCATCGACAGGCGAGGACAGCATGGTACGCGTTCAGGGTAAGGCCTATGGAACTATGGACTTTACCATAGAGGATGGGGATAATGTTTACAGTTATTCACTCAGGATCTACGAAGACGATGAGGGACATAGCCAGGTTGAAATTAACGAGGCTTAAAAAGGAAATAATCGATGAAGAACGGTAAGTTATGGGTCTTTACTGCAATAATAGTCCTTGTGGTATTTGTCAAGGTTCTGCTTATGCCGTTCGGAGATCTTGATGAAATCTGGGTGTATAACGTCTCGCGCGGTATCGCACAAGGTCTGGTTCCGTACCGGGATATCCAGATGGTTTTCATGCCGCTTTATAATTTCTTGTTTGCAATTCCGCTTCTTGTTGTAAGGAATCTGTTCGTTTACAGGATTACATCCGCTCTGCTCTTAAGTTTAGTCGCGCTTGTTCTGATGCTTGTTATCAGCCGGGAGTCTTCCCTGTGGTATGGGTTCCCCGCGGCTTTATCAATAATCGTGCTTTTCGATACGGCTACATATAATTTCCTTTTTCTTCTTTTTGCTTTACTGATCTATAACTTAGGCAGGAAAGACAGCACCCGTTCCCGCAATATAAAGCTCGGCGTGTTGTGTGGTCTGTGTGCTCTTACCAGGCAAACGTCGGGAGTGATTATCATCATAGCGCAGATTCTTTTCCTGCTGTATGAGGACAGGTTTAAGAATGTAAAGGCACCTGACAAATCCGGCCGTTTGCATAAAGTGTTATCATTCCTCGCGGGAGCTGCTGCACCGTGTCTGGTTTTCCTGGTGTATCTTCTTGCTACCGGTTCTTTCGCGGCTTTCTGGGATCACTGCCTGTTTGCTCTCTTTGTGTTCGGCCAAGGTAATTCCGGGTTTGAAAGTTCAGCGAATCTTCCGCTTATGGTGACCGCCGTCGGATTGATGTGTGACGTACTTCTTATAAAGAGAAATCCTAACAAAGATACTTTTAACCACATTCTGCTTCTGACCGCTCTGTTTACGATCGCGATACCTATCATGGATATGCATCATACTATCATGGCTGAGGCTTTCAGCATTATTCCTATAGCTAAGACTATCAGACTTTTCTTTATTAAGTATTTGAGAAAGACATTCTCTATTGTCCTGTCGGTTATCTTCGTAGCTCAGAGTGTTTTTGTCACTGTAATCGGTATGCAGGGCGGTGTGTTCTTCTCAGACCGTTATAATGAGCTCGAATTCATTCCTCTCACCGGTGTTGCTGACGACTTCAACCATCTTGTTATGAGAAACAGGGAGTACAAGTCCATCGGCAAGAATGTCATTGTTTTCTCGTCGACATCGGCCCTTATCTCTATCCTGTCCGATGAGTGCAGTTTCCCTTATGATCTGTTCCAAACGGGAAGCCTCGGAACAACAGACCCCGTTGAGTATGCCAAAGAGGCATGTAATGATCCCACCAACATCATACTGATGCCGAATGATTACCGCACGGAGAACTTCGAGAATCCGGACGGGATTTATGAATATATCGTAAGTCACTGTGTTCCTGTGGACAGCTACGGACACTTCGTTTATTACATGCCTGCTCCCTGAAGGGAAGAATCACACATCATTAAGATAGACGTGCGTGTCGGGTGAGATATAAGTCTTAAGAAGCTCTTCGAACTGTCCGTCACCAAAAGCCACTATGTAATCGCATCTGCCGATATAGTCCCAATCGTCCTCGCTGACTTCCCCGTTAATGAATTCATCCATTCCGACGAATCTCATATGGATGCTTCTTAAGTGGACTACCATCATCCACTCAAGCTTGTTTCTGAAGTCGTCTTCGAAGACGGATTCATCATAAACGACCATGTAACGGCATTCGTTATATTCATTTATCTCAGGAATATACTTCATGCACACATCCCACGGTCCTGCCGTGTAGTATGCTTCATCGCATTCATAATTCCTGCACCCGAGAAGGTAGGTAAAGTTAAAGAAAATGATACCGACCGCAAAAACCGTAACTGCAGATGTTATAAAAACTGCAGGGTGCGCGGAGACATTCTTCATCTTCTCGGTATTACGGGTTACCTGCCGCACGAGCATGCCAAGTACAATGATGGCAATAGTTCCGTTATATCTGTTGAAAGATGCAAGGAATTCGCCATTGGCTTCTCTTACTTCCATCGAGAATAGATAGGTGGCAAGAAGAGCTCCCCAGAAGACGAACAGCAAAACCAGTGAGAAGATGAGGACCAGTTTGTTTTCCTTATAAAGCACATTCTTGTTGTGCTTTGACACCATAAGAATGACAAAAAGCCCGAACAGCGCGATCCATATTACAATGATCTGTGTTGACGGCATACCCGTCATGAAGATGGACTTAAGATAGAAAACGACCGTGTCCTTGATGTTCTCAGGTGATTTGGAAGAGTACAGCGACAGGAATCTTGCGGTGCTTAATCCCTGCTGTGTGTTAGCAAGGTCGCCGTAGTATTTCTTGCTCCTTGCAAGATATAAAGCCGGGAGCGCGATCGCACAAGCTGCGGTTATGGCAGTTGCGGTAATACAGGTCTTAAGTGATGACTTCCTTCCGGTAATAAAAAGAAGCGCTATGCCTGCTATTACAAAGAGTGCGCCGGACGCCTTGATAAGCATCACGAGAGTAAGTAATGACGCGAGCGTAACAGCAAAACGCGTGTCCCTTTTGGTGTCGGAAAGAATCAATATGAATGCGGCACAAGCAGTAAGTCCCAGCGGAACATCAACAAGAAGGACATATGTGTTCTCCGTCACGGAGCAAAGAGTAATGGCAGATGTCGTCAGGAAAAGCTGCGCGAAAATCTTCGTCTTGCCCACCATCTTATCCGTCAAACTGAACAGGGATGTAAGCGCGCAGATATTTATAAGACCCTGCGCGAAAAAGCAGTTGTCTGCCGAGAAACCCATGAGTGAAGTTATAAAGTAAATCCACACGGCAGTTCCCGGTGTGTAACTCGGAAAAGCGAGATCCGGTGTTGTCGGGAATGCCGACTCGCAGTGCATTATCTTGCAGATCTTGTACCAATGTGAGAAGTCATCGGTGTGAATGACGGCGGCATCACGGGTGGCAAGAAACAGCCAGATGACCGTGCCTATGAAGAATATTAGTGTCGTTCCGGGTATAAATGACTTGTATTCTATCTTCCCTTTGACGGCCATTACGACCGGCGTTATGAGGAATGCGGCAGCTAAAATGCCGGCTGCCCATACACCGGCTCTTAATACACCTGCCAATCCTGCGATGAACAACACGATTGTCGAGCAGGCAATGTAACTTATCGGGATAAATGCTTTGGAATGTCCGGATAGATGTCCGGTGGTCATTATCGTTTTCCTCCCAATATGCTAAACAAAAGTCGGAAATATTATATTATTTTTGAAATGCGTAGTATATATTCAAAATAATCTTACAAAACGAGGTGACCTCTATGAAGATACTCATGATCGGCGGAACTGGAACTATAAGCATGGCGATAACACGTCTCCTTCTTTCAAGAGGGACAGACGAAGTTTTTCTTCTTAACAGAGGCACGAGAACACAGGAACTTCCTTCAGGGGCAAAGTTCATCACAGCAGATATTAATAATGAGGAAGAAGTTCTCGAGAAGACGAAGGGCATGGAGTTTGATGCCGTGTGCGAGTTCATAGGGTTTGTACCCGCGCAGATCGAACGCGACCACAGGCTTTTCGCAGGGAGGACTAAGCAGTATATCTACATAAGCTCGGCTTCGGCTTACCACAAACCCGTAAAGAGCTACATAATCAACGAAGGCACGGCGCTTGCAAACCCGTATTGGCAGTATTCCCGTGACAAGATCGCTTGTGAGGATCTTCTCATGAAGTACTACAGGGAAGAGGGATTCCCGGTTACTATCGTTCGCCCGAGCCACACATACGACGAGCGTTCGGTGCCTCTCGGTGTTCACGGCAACAAAGGAAGCTGGCAGGTAATCAAGCGTATGCTTGAGGGCAAGAAGGTCATCATTCACGGTGACGGAACTTCCCTGTGGCACATGACTTTCAACCGTGATTTTGCAAAGGCATATGTGGGACTTATCGGTAACCCGCATGCAATCGGTGAAGCTTTCCAGATCACAAACGATGAGACTTTGACATGGAATCAGATATACGAGACCATCGCATCCGCTTTGGGTGTGGAGCTTAAGGCTGTTCATGTTTCTTCCGAGTTCCTGCGCGATGCAAGTGACTACGACTTCGAAGGATCGCTCATCGGAGACAAGGCATGCTCGGTTGTTTTTGATAACAGTAAGCTCAAGAAAGCGGTTCCGGGATTTACTCCTGATATCCGCTTTGAGGAAGGCATCCGCATCACACTTGCAAATGTGCTTGCCCACCCTGAACTTCAGGTGGAGGATCCTGAATTTGATGCCTGGTGCGATAAGGTTATAGCAGCCCGTGAGGCCGCAGTTGCTGCCGTTAAGGGGTCCTGATACTAATTAAATAAGTATTGTTAACTAGAATTAATCTTCCGGTAAAGTTTGGAACATCCAAACCGATATAATTAAAGTATCTCATTTTGCGGATTGGAGATTAATTCTATGAAACGATTACATATAATATCAATTCTCTTGTCAGCGGCTGTTATGATGTCGGTTGCGGCAGGCTGCAAGAAGGATGGTCAGGAAGAACCTGTTGTTATCTACTACAGTCAGGACCAGCAGCAGGAAGCGGCAACGATTACTTTACAGAATGCTGATACTGCTGCGACTACAGCGGCGACAGCGGCGACAGCTGAAGTGCTGGCTCCTATAATTGCAAACCAGACCACTCCCCAGGCAGGGACAGCTTCCACACCTTCACAGGCTGTGCCTTCTAATCCCGGCGAGACCACCGCTTCCCAAACTTTAAATCCGGAAGCAGAGGCAACTGCTGCAACAACCACTGCGGCTGCTACAACTCAGACTACTGCGGCTGCAGGTGATAATGCAGGGGATACAGCTGACGTTCCGTCCATTTCTTCGGGTTCGCACATCTATGACAACGCAGGCGTCATAGCGGATGAAAGTTCTGTTAATGCTGCTATGTCATCCTTCGAAAGCAATACGGGAGTAAGCCCCGCTATCTTCACTATCTCAGACCAGTTATCGGGCGATGATTTCAGACAGTATGCGCGTGATGTCTATTCTTCTAATTTTGATGATCAGGATCACGTAGTTATCGTTTACCAGATGACACCTGAAGGTACATGGTCATGGACGTGCGTATTCGGAACTAACACAGGAACTGTTTTTACCCAGGATAATATCGACACATTCCAGTCGGATCTTACGAATGCGTTCTCGAGCAGCAATGTCGATAACGCGCTTGAGTCCGCTTTTAATAACGCACAGAACACCCAGAACTAAGGTGTGAAGTTTTGCTGATAACAATTCTGGTTACACTCGGGTTTGCACTGTTTTTCTGTCTGATGTTTTACATCTCATTTTCGCGTGACAGGAGCAGATACCGTAATTGCTACTTGCTGTTTTTGGCAATCTGTTCCTGGGGACCATTCGTTCTGAATATATCCGGTTCCCATGTCACGGATGTGTTTGTTGCAGTGCTGTGGACCATGATGATCCTGCTCATGATAACGCCGGTATTCCTTATCTTTAACGGTGTGGTGACTATAAGAAAAGAAGGCAGACAGATTTCCCATCTGCTCTCGCTGGCTCTGGGAATCACGATACTGTTGGGGGAGATCGCATTTCTGATCAACATCATATGCTATATCTTCAGCAGCTTCCAGACGACGGAGGACGTGTACGGTAAGTCACCTCTGGTTATTATCGGGAATGTCTTTCATACCAGTGTAATCTACGTGTCGATGTCCTTCCTTGTTTTCATGATCTATGTCCTGTTTCTTCAGATCATCCCTTGGAAGAAGGATTTTGATTACGTGATCATACACGGATCCGGTCTTATTGACGGGGATAGAGTTCCTAAGCTCTTAAGCGACAGACTTGATAAGGCGATTTACGTCTACAATAAATGCGAAGTGAATCCGAAACTCATCCCTTCCGGAGGACAGGGTGATGACGAGACCGTTCCTGAAGCACATGCCATGCGCGATTATCTCATTGCCAGAGGCATTCCCGAGGAAGACATTATCGTTGAGGACAAGTCGGCAACAACACTTGAGAACCTGCAGTTCTCCAAGGAGATTATCGAAAAGCGCGGCGGTAACGGAAGAATAACACTCGTTACCAGCAACTACCATGTCTACAGAGCATTACGCTATTGCAGGAAGATAGGCCTTAAGTGCGTGGGCATAGGAAGTCATGTTGCCTTTTACTATTGGCCGAGCGCACTTATCAGGGAGTACATCGCTATCCACTATGAGAAGAAACATGCGGTGATATTTATACTGGGGTGGATCATTAATGTGGCTCTCGTAATCGCTACACCTTTTATGTAAAAACCGGTGCTACTGTGGCACCTCAGGGAGACGGGGGATAATCTGACTATGATAAAAGTACTGTTTGTATGTCACGGCAACATTTGCCGTTCGCCGATGGCGGAGTTCATCATGAAAGACATGGTGGCAAAAGAAGGGTTGTCGGATAAGATCTATATCGAGTCGGCTGCGACTTCGAGGGAGGAGATCGGCAACGATATGTATCCGCCTGCCAGGAGAAAACTTACCGCGGAAGGGGTGCCTTTTGAGCGCAGAGGTGCAAGGCAGATAACCGCCTCCGATTACGACAGGTTTGATTACATTATCCTTATGGAAGAGTACAACATTAATAATGCCCTCAGAATCTTCAAGGAAGATCCTAAGGGCAAGCTTAAGCTTCTTATGGAGTTTGCAGGGAAAAGACGCGATATCGCGGATCCCTGGTATACCGGCAATTTCGACAGGACTTATGATGATCTGGTCGAGGGGTGCCGTGCACTTCTGTCATTCCTGAAGGTAAGCGCTGTTTGAGTTCTTGAATTCCTTCCAGGCTTTCTGGAACTTGAATGTGTAGTACACGCTGTAGCCTCCGATGATGGCAATCCACCACCCTCCGAGACGGCCCATCTGGATAGATGTCACGATCATGTTAACTATCGAGTAAACAGCGAGTAGTATGGCGGCAACACGGCTTTGAAGCAGCTGTATAAGAAGTGCCATGACAACTATAAAGATGCTGTCTATTATTCCCATATAGTTACCAAGGAAAAAGAGATTGATCACCAAAGAGATACCGGCAACAACGTAACCGCAGATTGCACACGATAAGATGTTCTTTCTGTTGACAGACTGTTCCGGTGTTTTAAGATATTCGTTTCTGGTCATAACTAAGTCTCCCTCTTGTTATTTATTTTTGATTATAGCATTTGTTGTATTTTTTACTCGGGCATAATAAACTTTAAAGGTTGATTAATATAAAGGCAGGATAATTTAATGGATATAGTATGTCTTGATATGGAAGGGGTATTGGTACCCGAGATCTGGATTGCTTTCTCGGAGGCATCCGGAATTCCCGAACTCAAGAGAACAACCAGAGACGAGCCCGATTACGATAAACTCATGAGATGGAGACTAGGCATCCTTAAGGAGCACGGCTTGGGCTTAAAAGAAATCCAGGATACTATTGCCAAGATCGATCCGCTTCCCGGTGCAAAAGAGTTCCTTGATGAACTCCGTAAAGACACGCAGGTTATCATAATAAGCGATACTTTCACTCAGTTTGCAATGCCTCTTATGAAGAAGCTCAATTACCCCACACTGTTTTGCAACACACTTGAGGTCGCTGATAACGGGGAGATAACAGGCTTCAAGATGAGAGTTGAGAATTCTAAGTTAACTACAGTCAAGGCTCTTCAGAGCATGGGCTTTGATACCATAGCGGCAGGTGACAGCTATAACGATCTCGCTATGATCAAAGCATCACGTGCAGGTTTTCTGTTCAGGACAACAGAGCAGATAAAGAATGACAATCCCGATCTTCAGGCATTCGAGGAATTTGATGATTTCCTCGCTGCAATAAGGAGTGTTCTTCAGTAAATAATGGCTACCAAAGGCGGCTACAACACATACGTCAACGAATGCGCATATGAGAACCAGAGCTTCTACTTCGAGAAGGGGCAGGACGCGAGAATATGTGCCGAGCTTCGTATGCTCGGGAGTAAGCGTGTTCTCATCATCAGTTCCGAGACGGTATCTTCCTACAAAAATGTTGTCGACTTTATTCATAAGATCGAGGCCGAGGGGTTCAGAACTTTCTTCTACACAAGAAGATCAACATATTCAAGTTCGAGCGACATATTAGGTGCTGCTTCCGTTTACCGTGAGTTTAACTGCGATACCATCGTTGTCTTCGGAGGATCCATTGATATCTTCTGTGCCAAGATGGTCTCGGGCATGGTTGTTAACAACATCAAGGAACCTTCCGAGCTGTCAGGATACGGTAAGCTTAAGAAGGATATTTCCGTTCTTTGCTGCGTCGGCATGGATAACTCAACTGCGATATCTTCTAACATTGCGGAGTTCCGTGACGAGAAGACAGGCCGCTGGGTAACCGTGTTGTCGAATTATCTCGTTCCTCAGATCGCGGTGGTTGATACTGACATCGCGATGAGAACTTATACCAAGGATTCCATATCGTCTGCACTTGATTCGCTTGTGACGGCTGTTGAGTGCTCCCTCATGCCTATCAATGTATATAATCCCGTTCACAAGGCTTGCGCCCATGACGCGATAAGTCTCGTTGCGGACAATCTTATGAACATGAAGAAATATCCTGATGACGCATTTTTGCGCAAGAAGGTGGCGACAGCCGGAATCTACGCAGGAACTGCAGTAAGGTCTTTTGGACTAGGCTATGCGCATATCCTTACAAATGTCCTCAAGACAAGATACGGACCCGAATATGGTACTTATTATCCTCACATTATGAGTAATCTTCTCGAGGGATCCTTCGAACTTGTTAAGGGCGAGATCTCGAGGATATATAACGAACTGGTTAAGGATGAGGTCCGTCCGGGCCTTCCGGGTTACGAGAGCCACCTTGTCCGCTACTATAACGAACACGAGTCCGCGCGTGCTTTCATAGAGATTCTTAAAGGCTTTTACAGGGCCGCTAATCCTGATGCACCGTGGAGACTTAACATAGACCAAAACCATATTGCGGGAATATGCGAAGAGGTAAGGGCAACAGCAGCTGAGTTTGGACAGGATATGATCGATCTTGCCCTTCTTCAAAAGATAGTAACTACCCTATGATCCCGGAATACGTAAAAAGAACACTTGAAGCTCTTGAGAATATGGGATACGAGAGCTATATCGTGGGCGGTGCCGTAAGAGACATGCTAAGAGGCGTGCCTGTGCATGATTACGACATCACTACTAATGCTTTGCCGGAGCAGACTTGTGCTGCCATGACCAAAGCGGGCTTTAAGAAGGTGACGGACATGTCCGAGAAGTACGGCACAGTTGTCTTTGCCGATCCTGCTGTTCCGGGTTCCAAGATAGAGATTACGACTTTCAGAAGTGATGACGGCTACGAGGATCAAAGGCATCCTCAGAATGTATCCTTCGGAGCTTCTTTGGAGCAGGACGCAAGCAGACGCGACTTCACGGTCAACTCCATATACATGGATAAGGACGGCAACATTAAAGACCCCAATAACGGCCGGGATGATATTATGAAGGGCGTCATACGTGCGATCGGTATCCCCGGTGAGCGCTTCCGTGAAGATGCGCTCCGCATTCTTCGTGCAGTAAGGTTCGAGGCCAAGACCGGGTTTAAGATAACTAATGTAACATCGGAGGCGATGATAGAGCATGCCCTCCTTCTTAAGAATATCTCTGCCGAGAGGATATGCGCTGAATTGACGGGAATAGTAACGGCGATAAACGGTCCCGCTGCGATAAGAGACAATCTTGAAGTCGTCTCTGTTATCATCCCGGAGCTTCTTTTGCAGAAGGACTTCGATCAGAAGTCGAAGTTCCACGACAGAGATCTTCTGACGCACACGCTTGATACTTTAAACGGTATCCCCACTGATGATAACGGCATAAAGGATATCGCTCTTGCTTATGCGGCTCTGCTTCACGACATCGGCAAACCCGCAGTCTTCACTATAGATGAGGACGGCGTCGGCCACATGAAGACACATGCTGACGTCGGCAAGGTGATAGCAGAGCGCGTTGCCAATGAGCTCAAGCTCCCGAATGACCTCAAGTACGAGATCAAGGACCTGGTAACATATCACGACAGTTTCCCCGAGCCCGAGCGAAAATCAGTGCGCAGGTTTGTTTCCAGGCACGGCGCCAAGTTCTGCGAAAAGCTGTTTATCCTTCAAAGATCGGATGTAAGAGCTCATTCCGTATTCGGAAAGGAAAGATATGAGAGGCTCATGAAGATCAATGAGCTTTATCTCGAGTTGATGGAAGAGGGGGCGTGCCTTACCGTTTCCGACCTTGCCATAAGCGGTCAGGATGTTATGGATCTGGGCGTTCCGGAGGGCCCCGGGGTAGGAGTTATCCTCCACGATCTGCTCTCGAAGGTGCTCGACGAAGTCCTTGAGAACGCTCCAAAGCCCCTTATTTCCTATGTTCGTGAGCATTATCTAAAGGAATAAGAAAAAATTATGAACAAATTGTTAAATTTGGTCTATCTTTTTTAACGAAGCCGTTATATAATAGGCATGTAATCTCATAACCTTTTTTATTCAGAGAGGCTGTAATTATGAAGAAATTGAACAAAATACAGAAGCGTGGCTTTACATTGTTAGAGATGGTATTGGTTGTTGCAATCCTTGTTGTACTTGCCAGCTTGTCATTTATAAATGTTACCGACTCGCTCCAGAGGAGCAGAGAGAGACAGTCTATTGAGGAGTCCAAGTTCTTGACTCATGTTCAGTCACAGGCTGATCATGTAAGACGCAGCATCCTCTCACAGACACCCCGTTTGTCCACATAATCTGAATATTAAAGTTATTAATTTGAATCAAAAAGATCCGCGGCATTTACCGCGGATTTTTATTGTTATTAAA
>JAEEGL016526751.1_pt1 | contig 24148 bp, 22 predicted proteins | sample 9134231 | NCBI WGS metagenome assembly JAEEGL01 (sample SAMN16246548, study PRJNA631951) | gut metagenome | biome: gut microbiome; feature: rumen; material: fiber-attached | host: Bos | place: Iran: Karaj | collected 2018-10
AGATGAAGTTATGTTTGATTTAGCGATGACAGACCAACTTGCAAAGATAAAAGTTGTAGGAGTTGGAGGTGGCGGAGGAAACGCCATCAACAGAATGATAGATGCAGGAGTACGTGGAGTAGATTTTATTGCCGTTAACACTGATGCTCAAGCTCTTAACGCTTCAAAAGCAGAACATAAAATCCAGCTTGGTACTTTAGGAGCTGGAGGAAGACCTGAAATAGGTAAAGAAACTGCTATAAAAGCAAAAAAAGAAATAGAAGAAACATTAAAAGGCGCAGACATGGTATTTATTACCTGTGGTATGGGTGGAGGAACTGGAACTGGTGCAGCACCAGTTATTGCAGAAATTGCTCAATCTTTGGGAGCATTAACTGTAGGTATTGTAACTCGTCCATTCTCATTCGAAGGTAAGAAAAGAACTAATAATGCCATTCAAGGTATCGAAGATTTAAGAGAACACGTTGATACATTAATAGTTATACCAAATGATAGATTAAGAGAAATAATTGATAAATCTACACCAATGCTTGAAGCATTTAAAGAAGTAGATAATGTCCTTTTAAGAGGTGTTCAATCAATCTCTGATTTGATCGCAGTAGTTGGACTAGTAAACCTAGACTTTGCTGATGTTCGTGCTGTCATGGAAAACTCTGGTAATGCTATTATTGGTATTGGTATTGGTATGGGCGAAGATAGAGCTATCGAAGCCGCTAAACAAGCAGTTGCATCTCCACTTCTTGAAACTTCAATAAATGGAGCAACAGATGCTATTATCAATATTACAGGTGGAGCTAATTTGACCTTATTCGAAGCTGAACAAGCTGCAGAAGTAGTAAGAGCAGCAGCTAATACAGATATAAATACAATCTTCGGTTCAGTTATTAATGAAAATTTAACTGATGAAGTAATCGTTACAGTAATTGCAACTGGTTTTGATAAGAAAAAGCAACCATTATATAAAGAACTAAATAAAAAACCAGAAGTAACATATGTTGATGACGAAGACGATGATGACGATAATGGAGGATCAACTTTTGATCCACAAGAAATAGAAATACCAACATTCATGCATAGAAACTTTTAAACCACTTTTGTGGTTTTTTTGTTTAGAAATCTTGAACTAAAAAATAGAGTATGATACTATAATTATAGTGGGGGAATAAAGATGACAGATATAAATTTTAAACTATTAAATCTCATAAAAGAAGGCAAATCAAACGAAGAAATATGCAATAAACTAGGTATAACAAAAAGAGAATTAAAATACAGAATTCAAAGTATAAAAAGTGATGGCTTTAATATAACTAAAATCTATAACTACAGTGGTACTCAGAACTATTATTTTAATAAGGATTATCTAGAATCCGAAGAAATAATAACCATCAATAATGATTCAAATAGGAAAAACTTTAGAGCAGTTGCAGTAGCAGATACTCATATTGGCCATTCAAAATATAATATTGGATATTCAGAACTAATATATGAATATTGTGATAAACACAATATAAATATAGTTTTTCATTGTGGCGATGTACTTCAAGGTGATAAACAATATATCATAACCCCTCAAGAACAACTGGAAGTCTTTTTGGAAGAATATCCAAAAACGAAAAATATTATAACATTTTTAGTATTTGGTAATCATGAAGAATCATTTCTTGAAACATATGGTATTAACTTACAAAGAGTAATAGAAAAATATAGAGATGATATCGTACCTTTAGGATATGGAGAACATATAGTAAGAATACCGGGTAATGATGAAATTGTACTTTGTCATATTACTCATGGTTTTGAATCAAATGGAATAAGATTATGTGGTCATTCGCATAGATATAAATTTATAGCAGATGATTATAATCCTACTATTACTGTACCAACATTAAGTGATTTTCTTCATACAAATGATTATCCGGGAGCTGTAGAACTATTTGTAGAACAAGAAAATGAAAAACTAAGACATATTCAAAATACCCATTTAATAATAAATGAAAATAATGATGTAAAACAAGTTTCTAAAGTAGATCATAAAAGTCTAAGAGTAAGATCAAAAAATAAATAATACCCAAATAATGGTACTTATGCTATAATTAAATAGGTATTATTTTTTTGTCCTCGTAGCTCAGTAGGATAGAGCAACTGCCTCCTAAGCAGTAGGTCGAAGGTTCAATTCCTTTCGAGGACGCCATTAAAAAATAAAAGAATATGCATATATTCTTTTTTTACTGTCAAGTAACTAATTAATTATCCCTAAAGATTGAGAAAAAGCAATAATTTTGTTATACTTAAATACGGTTAATATAAGGAGATAATATGAACAGAGAATATGAGCAAATAACAAAAGATATATTAAATAATAAAAAATTTCAATCTCTAAAAAATGAAGTACATCATCACAATAGTAATAGATATAATCATTGTTTGGAAGTATCCAAAAAGACTTATAAAGTATGTAAAAAACTAAATCTTGATTATATGAGTGCTACTAGAGCAGCCTTGGTACATGATTTCTTTTTTGAAGATGAATTTAAAAATAAAAAACAACAACTGTTAAAACATCCAAAACAAGCACTTAAAAATGCTAACCAAATAATAAGTCTTAATGAAAAAGAACAAAATATAATTGAATCACATATGTATCCAGTAGGAAAAAAATGTCCAAGATATAAAGAAAGTATTGTAGTAGATGTAGTAGATGACATAGTATCAATAAAAGAAAAAATTGGTGGAGATTTTGAATATTTAAAAGTAGCTACTAATTTCTTATTTATAATATTTGTAGAACTATTAATAAAGTAAATAATTACTTTATTTTTTTGTTTACACCGAAAACTTGAAAAAATAGTTAAAATCTGTTATAATATCTGCTTTGAAAGAGGGGGATACTATGACAGATATAGAAAAATTAGACTCTTTAATAGAATTAGTATTAAATAATTTCGAAGAAAATGAAATAACCAAAACTATCATAAGAAAACTAAGTGATATGTATGAAACTAAAAATTTATCTGTAGAAGATAATCATATCGAAAGTATCAGTAGAAGAATGCACAGAAAAATTGATATTAATCTTGATACTAAAACTATTAAATATGAAGATATAGGCTCTAAAGATAATAAAAAATATGTTAACATAAACAGTTATCAAGAAATAAAAGAAAAAGCTGTTGCCCATCAGATTAGAGTAGAACTTATGTCAAAAAGAGAGAAAAATTATGTAACCGATACAACAACCAAAACAGAATGTTATAGATATTATGACAATAATAATATAGTAGGCTACCATGAAATAAAAACAACTAATAAAGCCATAGCTATAAGGGAAGATGAAGTAGAAAGACAAAGTTTTATTACACAAAAAATGCTATATAAGCTTTTAAATGGTGATGTGTTAAAAGTAACAATAGATGCTAATAATGAAAAAAGATATTTCTATTGTGATATTTCTGAATTGAAACAAGATAGAACAAAAAACAATCAATTTAGAATAAATGAAGAAATAACTAAAGCAGAAGCAGATCAAATACTTGCAAGTAATAACGATGCTTTGAAACTTATTAGCAATAATACAATATATGCTATAAGAGGAACTGCATATTGTAGAAAAATATAAAAAGTGATATAATTAGTAAGAACATATATAAAAGGGAGATAGTTATGAGTAAGAAGAAAAAAGATAAAAAAGAAAGAAATTTATTATATAAATTTGTAGGAACACTATTTATAATATCATCAATCATATTATTAGCAGTTGTTCTATATATAGATATATTACCACTTAAATATTTAGCAATCTTTTTGGGAGTGCTTGCATTTTTGCATTTAATTATAGACTTTTTCTTATTTAGAAAAAGAATAAAGAAAAAACATAGAAAGTTCTTTTCTATAATAGCTTTATTATTAACTGCAATATTTGCTTTAGGATCGTTCTTTATATTTAAAACTTTCGGAGTTCTTGAAGAAATGACTGAAAACTTTAAAATATATACTTATCATGTTGTAGTTAGAGATGATAGTCTTTATAAAGAAATACATGATATCGAAGGTAAAACACTAGGATATTATAATGATAATAATCCAGCTACTTCAAATGCTATTACTAAATTAAGTAAAAAAGTAAAAACAGAAAATGATAGTTATGGAAATATTGAAACAATAGGTAAAGACCTATTAACTAAAAAAACAGAAGCTATTCTTTTGGAAGATTCACAAAAAACAAAACTAGATAATGCAGGAACAAGTACTAGTCAAAATAATCCTGTCTCAGGATTTAAAAACAAAACAAGAGTTTTATTCACATTTAAAGTTAGATTAAAAACACCATCTGATGGCGTAAATGTAACTAAAGATGTCTTTAATATTTATATAAGTGGTATGGATGAATATGGTGAAGTTGAAGAAATATCACGAAGCGATGTTAATATGGTTGTAACAGTTAATCCAAAAACAAAACAAATATTATTAACTAATATTCCTAGAGATTATTATGTACAACTACATGATACAAAAGGTTATAAAGATAAATTAACACATGCTGGAATATATGGAATAGATACTTCTAAAGCCACAGTTGAAGATCTATTAGGAATTAAAATCAACTATTATGTAAAAGTAAACTTTAGTAGTTTAGAAAATATCATAAATGCTTTGGGAGGAGTAGAAGTATATTCTGAATATGATTTCCAAAGTTGGAATGGATATAACTTTAGCAAAGGGTATAATAAAGTTGATGGAGCTGCTGGACTAGCATTTGTAAGAGAAAGAAAATCATTTAATGATGGCGATAATCAAAGAGGAAAAAATCAACAAGCAATGATTGAAGCAATTTTTAGAAAATGTACAAGTGCAGGAATGATAACTAGATATAATTCATTACTTAATTCTTTAGACGATAGTCTATTAACAGATATGCCTATGAGATATATAACTAAACTTGCAAAAATGCAGTTAAGAACTAGAGCAAAATGGGTTATTACTTCAAATAGTCTAACAGGAACAGGCAGTAGTGAATATACATATACATATCCATATCAATCATTATATGTTACTATTCCTGATGAAGATTCTGTAGATTTATCTAAAGAAATGATAGCTAAAGTAACAAAAGGTGAAATACTTGAATCTTCATATAATGGAGATGCTAATAATGTTCATCAAGTAACAAAAAGTAATGTTTATAAATCAACTAATAGCGCTCCAAAGAAAAAAGCAACAACAACTACAACAAAAAAAGTAGAACCTAAAAAAGAAGAAAAAATAGTTGAAGAACCAGAAGAAAATATTGAAGAAGAAACTACAACAACCACAACTACAACTACAACTACAGAACCAATAGATCCACCAACAAATCCAGATGCATCAGGAAGTATACCAAAAGAATAATAAAAGCAAAGATAAAAAGTCTTTGCTTTTTATATTGAAAAATAATTATAAAAATGTTATTATTAAATAAAGTAGAGGTGTTAAAACATGCTAAAAGGTAATACAAAAAAAATAGTAGTATTAATAATGATGATAATTGCCATAATTGTTATTATCGCAGGAGTATCATTTGCAGTATGGAGATCTACTGTACTTAATGGTGGAAAAAATACTATTTCAACAGAAGCAGTTAGTCTAGAACTATTAGAAAGTGGAACAAATATTATATCATTAGATAACGCTCTTCCAATGACTGATCAAGAAGGAATAGACCAAGATGAAGAATTTACATTTGCTGTAACAACTAATACAAGAAGAAATACAACTATGAATTATTCAATAGTATTAACAAAACTTGATGTAGATAGTGGATATACAGCTTTAAATGATTCTGATATTAAAGTGTATTTGGAAGACTATGAAATGAATCAGTTAGTAGCACCAACTCTAGTAAGTAATTTAACTAATTATGTAATATATCAAGACTCACATGCACATACCGTTAGTAATCAAAAAGTAACTAGTAAATATAGATTAAGAACTTGGATTGATAATTCCAAAGCAACAGAAGCAGCATCATGGGATACAACAACTAAAAAAGGATATAAATTCAAAATAACTGTTAATAGTTAATAATTAGACTTCTAACGAAGTCTTTTTATTAAGACAAATTTTACAAAAATATATGTAAATGTTATGTAAAATATTTTAAAAACTATTTACATAATAGAAATGTATACATTATACTTAATATAGAATAAGAAGGGAATGCCTAAACTGGTATCTTTATTCTAGAAAAGCCTTGTGCTTTTCTCTTTTTTTATTGATAAAAACTAAGATGTATTATATAATCAAATTATATAAGAGGTGATAATATGAAAAAAATAGTTATAGCTCTCGGAGGTAACGCACTAGGGCAAACTAATGATGAACAAGTAGAAAGAGTAAAAAAAGTTTCAAAAAAAATTGTAGGACTAATTGAAAAAGGATACAGAATAGTAATAACTCATGGTAATGGACCACAAGTAGGTATGATTAATGAAGCACTTGATACAGATGAAAACAAAATACCATTCCCAGAATGTAATGCTATGAGTCAAGGATATATAGGATATCATTTGGAACAAGCAATAGCTAATGAATTAAAACTAAAAAAAATAGATAAAACTTGTGTTTCTGTAGTAACAGAAGTTGTTGTTTCTAAAACTGATAAAGCTTTCGAAAACCCTACTAAACCGATAGGTAGATATCTTGATAAAAAAGAAAAAGAAGAATTAGAAAAAGAAAAGGATTATGTATTTAAAGAATATCCAGATAAAACATATCGTAGAGTTGTTCCTTCACCAATACCTAAAGAAATAGTACCAATTGAAACTATTCAAAACGTAATTAAAGATGGTGATGTAGTAATAGCATGTGGTGGCGGAGGAATTCCAGTAATTAGAGAAAATGGTAAGTTAAAAGGAGTAGATGCTGTAATTGATAAAGACTTATCAAGTGCACTATTAGCAACAGAATTAAATGCAGATTTGTTCATAATATTAACTGATGTTGAAAATGCATATATCAATTTTGGCAAAGAAAATGAAGAAAAAATAGGTAAAGTAACATTAAAAGAAATGAATAAGTATATTGAAGATAATCAGTTCTCTGAAGGAAGTATGCTTCCAAAAATAAAAGCCTGCAGAAAATTTGTAGAACTAACAGGAAAAACAGCAGTAATTACTTCGTTAGAAAAAGCAACTGAAGCGGTAGAAGGCAATCAAGGAACAATTATTACTGCATAATAAAGGTTAATCATTTTGATTAATCTTTTTTAATAATTTATTTAAATTTTAATTAAACTATTGCAAAAACTAAATAATCAATTAAAATAAAAAAAGGAGTTATATAGAAATAGGGTAGAAAGGAGAACAATGGCATATCTAAAATATGGAATAGTTTTAAAAATAGAACTAATTAAGAATAAAAAAAGATCATTTGATTATATAAATCAAACTATTAATATGAATTATTATAATAAAAAGAATAATACTTTCTATTTAAAGCCAAACTTCATAAATAAACATCTAAATACTTTTAGAAAAGAAATACTTACATATACTAATAATTATGGAGATAGTTTAGATAATTGTGAAGCATATTGCTTAAATACAAATATTAATAAACTTATAGATTCTAAAATAGTCTTTTCAAGTGATTATGAATCATATTATTTTAAAGACTATAATAGTTTAAAATTTAATCCAGATATAATAGAAATAACAGATAATAAATTGCATATAAAAATATATTTATTACCTATATACTGGGATACTTACAAAATAGAAGCAGAAGATTTTTCAAAAACTAATTATTTATTAAATAACTTGACACAAAAACACTTAAAAAGCCCTTTAAAAGACGTAAGCCTTTTTACACTAGTATAAAAAAGTGGTATAATTAAAAAGAGGTGAATGCCATGAAAAGAGCATTAGTATTATCAGGTGGTGGCGCTAAAGGATCATATGAACTTGGTGTTTACAAAGCCCTAAAACGTCTAGGCATAAAAATAGATATTATAACAGGAACCTCTATCGGAGCATTAAATGGGGCAGCCTTAGTTACTGGAGATTATCGTAAAGCTAAAAGACTTTGGCTTAAGATGTCTTCAATAGATGTCTTTAATTATACATTTAAAAATTCTAAAGAATATCCTAAAATAGCCAAAGATATATTAAAAAATAAAGGATTAAAATTTGATAAAGCAGAAGAAGTTTTATCAACTGTTATAAATGAAGATAAAATAAGAAAATCAAAAATAGATTATGGTTTAATAACTGTTAATTTAAAAAGTAGAATGCCTAAAGCATTAAGAAAAGATCAAATACCAAAAGGTAAGCTTTCATCATATGTTATAGCATCATCTACTTGTTTTCCACTTGTAGAAATGAAAAATATAGATGGAGACTATTATGTAGATGGTGGTTATTATGACAACTTACCAATTAATTTAGCTATTGATATGGGAGCAGATGAAATAATAGCAGTAGATCTATCTGCTATAGGTATTAAACAAAAAGTAAAAGATCCTAATGTTAAAATAGAATATATTAAAAGTGATCCCAAAGCTTTCATATTAGACTTTAATCCTGAGTCTGCAAGAAGAAATATTCGTCTAGGTTATCATGATACTATGAAACATTTTTCTAAATTAGATGGTAAAAATTATACATTTAAAAAAGGACATTTAGAAAAAAACTATAATAATATAAGTGAATATTATATTCAGCTAATTAAAAAAATACTATTATCAGATGAGAAAAAAATTAAAGTAACAGAAATATTAAAAAATAGACGTTATCAAAGTATATTTTTAAGTATTAAAAATGGTAAAAGTTTAGAAAAAGAAGTAAGAGAGTCATTAGAGTATTTAGCATCACTTTTTGAATTTGAATCAGATAGAGTATATAATATTGAATACTTTAATAGAAAACTAATTAAATCTGCTAAAGACTTAAACTATATAACAATAGATAGAAATCTAAAAGGCAAAATGTTAATAGGTTATATATACAATCAGTTTATGAATAGTGAAAATAAAAATGCAGTTTATAAAAAACTATTTAATATAGCTCTAATATTTCAAAAAGATTTCCTAGCAGCGCTATATTTAATAGCAATATCTAATAGATATCCAATAACATTAAAGAGTGATAAGTTCTTTGATGAACTATTAGAAAAAATAACTGTAAAATAGTGTCAATTTTTGACGATTTGCTTGTTTTATGAAAAAATGTATTATATTCTTAATATAGGGAGTGTGATACATTATGATATATCCTTCAATAGATAAATTACTACAACATGTTGATTCAAAATATCGTTTAGTGCACATAGTAGCTCAAAGAAGTAACGAGATGAAAGAACATGAAGATAGTATGCAAATGCCTAAACAAGATTATGTTTCCCAAAAAAACATAGGAAAAGCACTTGAAGAAGTTGAAAAAGATCTAATTGAAATAAAAACAAATTAGTTCTTTTTCTTTAAGGAGATAATTATGAAAATAAAAAAATATAAATATTTAGGAAATGGTAAATATAGATTAACAATAGATGATGATATCTATATATTATATGAAGATACAATATTAAAATATTCTATTATTACAAAAAATGAAATAAGTAAAAAAGAATTGGAAACATATCTAAAAGAAAACCAATTACATGAAGCTTATTATAAATCAGTAGAATATATTAATAGAAAATTAAGAACAAAGAAAGAAATAACTAAATACTTAAAAAAAGACTTTAGTAATAAAGAAATAGATTATGCTATAAAAAAACTAGAAAAAGAAGGATACTTAAATGAAGAGATATATGCTGAAGCGTATATAACTGATCAAATAAATCTAAAAATAGTAGGCCCTCTTAAAATAAAAAACGATTTATTAAATCTAGGTATTGATGAAACTATTATTAATAAAAAACTAGAAAGATACTCAAAAGAAGAACAATATAATAAAATAAATAAATTAATAGAAAAAGATATAAGATTAAATAATAATAAATCAGTAATGTTTTTAAAAAATAAAATACTAAGAAATCTAATTGATAAAGGATTTTATAAAGAAGATATAGAAACTTGTATAGATAATCACAGTTTTAATGATGAAGAAATATATAAAAAAGAATATCAAAAGGCTTATGATAAGTTATCTAAAAAATACAGTGGGGCTACATTAGAATATAAAATAAAAGAAAAGATGTATCAAAAAGGATTTAAAACAAACTAAAAAAGATCAATAATTGATCTTTTTTTAATTGCTACTACTATTAGCAGATTGTTTAGCTTGATCTTTTAACTTTTGTAAATATTTACCATATAAAGTCTTAAGTTCATCATCATTAAATTTTAGACCAGCATCTTTTCTTACTTTATCTAAAGTAGTATAGTATAGAGCCTTATCATTATCTAGTTTTTCTTTAGTAAGAGTTTCAATAATAGTCTTTTTAACATCCTTTAATTTTGGTTTAGCTTTTTCATCAAGTTTATAAATAACATGATATCCATATTGAGTTTTTACTGGACTAGTAGTATATTTACCTTTCTTTAACTTAAATGCTGCAGCATCAAATTCTTCAACCATATCACCAGTAGAAACCCATCCTAAATCTCCGCCTTTTTTAGCACTACCAGGATCATCAGAATATTTCTTAGCTAAATCTTCGAATTTATCTCCTTTATCAAGTTTTTTAATAATATCTTCTGCTTCTTTCTTAGCTTTCTTTTCTGCTTTTTCTTTATCTTCAGTACTCATATCATCAGTAGTATCTGCTGATATTAAAATATGTTTAAGTTTAATATCACCATAAACCTCTTTATCATAATAATCTTTTATTTCACTATCTTTAATATCTTTTTTAACAGCATCATTTACAGCTTTATCTCTTCTGTAAGTAAGTTTTAAATATTCTCTTACAGCTTTTTCATTTTCAAAACCATAATATGCAAGTATATTTTCAAAAGTAGTATTATTATCTTTCGCAGATTTTTTAATATCATCTATTTGAGTATTGATATTTGTTTTTTCATCTTCTGTTTCTTTATACATCTTATCTAGAATTTCAGAGTCAAATAAATCTACAAACTCTTGAGCTCCATATTTAGCTTTCATTTTAGTGTACAAGCTATCTGCAGATATTCCGCCTTTTTTGAAAGAAGCTACTTTTTGCTCACCATTTTTTAAAGTTGCTACTGAGCCACATCCTACAACTGCAATCATTACTAATACTAAGACAATGATTTTTTTAATGTTCTTCATACCTTTCCTCCTTAAGTCACATCTATTATGATAACAGAATAATTAAAACTTTACAATAAATTAAGTTTAAATAATCACAAAATTAGGGATTTTTTTAAGTAAATACATTGTGACAAGTCCTTTTTATTTTTATTTACAAAACAAAAAAATATGATAAAATAATAATAAGGAGGATATATATGAATAATTGTCCAAATTGTAATTTTCCATTACATGGAGAAAGAATATGTCCATCATGTAAAACAAAACTAGATCATGCTAATCAAATATACAAAAAAACTCCCGAAAGGAGTATTAATACCAATCGTGATTTAACTGAAGCATTTGTAGGAAAATCATATGCAAATTTCTATGATACTAATTTTTCTATATGGGCTTTAATTTTTGGTATATTTTACGTTTGGTATCGAAAAATGTACTTATTATTTTTCTGCTGGCTTACAATACTAATAACAACAATAGTACTATTTTATAAAATAAGAATTATTCCTTATGCTATATATATAGTTATGTGTATAGTTATGTTCTTTGTCTTTAATGATATGTATGCCAAACATGTGCGCAGATGCATTAAAAAAATAAAAGAAAAGAACAAAGGAAAAAATCAACAAGATTTAATGTATATATGTATAAAAAAAGGAGGAACAACAAAACTACCAATTGTTGCTGCTATATTATTACCAATTATTTTATTAGTATTTGTTATTCCAGTAATTAATAAAAATATTAATGAAGAAAGAAAAAAAGATCTTATAGAAGACTCAGAAAGAGCTTTAAAAGCAGTTCAAGAAGATGTTATAACAAATGGTTTGTTAGATGAAAAAACTTATGATTTAGGAAGCATTAATATGTTATTAGATCGAAAACTAACTAAAAGTCCATTTGGTTATAAATATGATAAAGTATTAATTAAAGTTACTCAAACAGATACAGGATATAGATATAGTGTATGTATAATGGATGAAAACAGAAATGGTTTTAAATATACAGATTCAAAAATAATAACTGAAAAGACGGTAGAATTAAAAATGGAATCACCAGCATGTAGTTAATTTCATCTATAAAGGAGAGATAATATGATAAAATGTCCAAATTGTGGAGGCCTTAACCCAGAAGGAGTTACAATATGTGGAGCTTGTGCTATGAATCTTACAATGGCTCCTTTAGAAAATACAAATAATCCTTCAGACCCTGAACAATTAATTATTAATGATTTTGTTTTAGTTAATTCATATATGGGACAAAACTCATTTCATTTAAGTAGTCCTGGCTTTTCATTATGGGCCTTTCTCTTCGGACCATTTTATCTATGGTATAGAAAAACATATATATTATTAGGTATATGGCTATTTACCGCTTTTATTATATGGCTATTTTATTTATTAACAGGATCATATGCTGTAGTTGCTTCAATGGAAATTATAGCATCTATATATTTCGGCATGAGATTTAAAACTTTCTATATAAACCAAGTTAATAAAAAAGTAGAAAAGATAAAAAAACAAAATCCAGGATTGAGTCAAGGGGAACTAGAAGTAATATGTAAAAGAAAGGGTAGAACATCAGTAATACCTGTTATTGTAGGATTAGTTGTTTTAGCTATTCCTACATTTATAGTCGGTAAATATATATATCAAACAACATATAATAATTATCATAAATTAAAAAAAGAAGAGTTTATTGAAACAGCACATAGAGCTATAACTAATGTAAGAAGTGATATAACTATAAAAAGTGTGCATGTATACCGTGCTCTTATATATGACAAAAGTGAGATAACAAATATATCTGATATGAGAATTAATCAAAGTCCATATGGAGAACCATATAAAGAATTAAAAGTAAAAGTAAGAAATACTTCTCAAGGCGTTATATATAGCGTTTGTATGATTGATGAAAAAGGCAATGGCTTTGGCTTTACTGATGAATCACAGTTAGATCCATCAATAGTAAAAATAAAAAAAGCACCATCTACATGTGAATAAAAGGCTTAAAGCCTTTTTTGTTCATAAAAATAAAACCCTTTAATATTAAGGAGGAATAAATATGATAACATGTCCTAATTGTAAAGCACTAAATACCGAAGGAAGTCAAGTATGTGGTGCTTGTGGAATACAATTAGTAAATAATCAAAACAATCAAAATAGCGAACAAGAACAATCCAATAATAATGATGTAGAATTAATGCATTCTTATATTGGTAAAAATGCTGATGCCTTATTAAAAGGAGGATTTTCTTGGTGTGCATTTTTTTTAGGAGCAACTTATATATGGTATAGAAAAATGTATAAAATATTAATAGCTTGGATAATATTAATTGTTGTAGCAAATGGTATTTTTGGCACTTTTAAATTATATTTTATTGCAATAATTATTCAGCTTGCAGCTACTATAGTAATAGCTGTTAAATTTAAAGATTTATATATTAAACATGTTACAGAAGAAGTATCTATAATAAAAAGAGAAAACCCTGGTAAAAGTCAAGAAGAACTAAATGAGATATGCAAAAATAAAGGAGGAACAACTATTCTTCCTATCATCTTATTTATAATATTTGATATTGTTTTGGGAGTGTTTGCCTCGTTTTTTATGAACGTTCCTATATTAAGTTCATATTTTAAAGCAGCAAGAAATCAAGCATTTGTTGATCAAGCTAGAATAGCTATTGATGCAGTAAAATCAGATGTTGCTACAAATGGAAATGCTACAAATGGTAAAACATATACAATTAATGAGATAAATAGCCTAGTATCAAACCCATTAGATAAAAGTCCATATGGTGCAAAATATAGAATAGCTAATGTAAAACTTATAGTACCAGAAGATGCTGATATCAAATATAGTATCTGTTTAATTGATGAAGATAACAATGGATTTGGATATGTACTAGAAAATGATTTAAAAACAACTTCAGTTAAAACAGGAGATGCTCCATTAAACTGTGAATAAAAGGTTTCAAGCTAAACCTTTTTTATTTTACAATTGACTATTAAAAGAATAATATCATATAATATTATAGTCAGTAAGGAGGAATACATGAGAAAACTAATTAAAAAATTAACAATTAAACAAGTTTTATTAACAGTTTTAAGTATAGCTTTTGTAACAGCTCAAGTATGGTTAGATTTAAAAATACCAGATTATATGAATGAAATTACAAAACTAATACAAACTCCTGGAACAGTAGTAAAAGATATCTTAAATCCAGGTTCTAAAATGATATTATGTGCATTTGGTAGTTTAGTGTCTGCAATCATAGTAGGCTATTTTGCATCATATATCGCTGCATCATTTGCTTATAGATTAAGAAAAGATATTTTTGATAATGTAGAAAAATTTGGTTTGGAAGAAATAAAAAGTTTTTCAGTAAGTAGTCTAATTACTAGAACAACTAATGATGTAACGCAAGTAGGAATGTTAATATCTCTAGGACTTCAAGCAATAATAAGAGCTCCTATTATGGCAACTTGGGCTATAACTAAAATCGCAGGTAAAAGTTTCGAATGGACCCTAGCAACAGGAGTAGCTTTAATAATATTAACAATAATGATTTTAATTCTTGTATTAATAGCACTTCCAAAATTTAAAAAGATACAATGGCTTACAGATAATCTAAACAGGATTACTAGAGAAAACTTAACAGGAATAAGAGTAGTACATGCTTATAATGCTGAAAACTATCAAGAAAATAGATTTAATGAAGCAAATAATGAATTAACAAGCACTCATTTATTTACATCAAGAATAATGGCTATAATGAGTCCTGTAATGGGATTAATTATGTCAGGACTTTCTTTATCAATTTATTTTATTGGAGCTTATTTAATTAATGAAGCAGATATGATGGATAAAATAAATCTATTTAGTGATATGGTAGTCTTCTCAGCATATGCTATGCAAGTAGTCATATCGTTTACAATGCTTACTATGATTTTTATTTTATATCCACGTGCTAGCGTCGCAGCTAAAAGAATAAATGAAGTATTGGAAACGAAGCCTAATATTAAAGAAGGAACAAAAGATAAAGGTATAGAAGAAGGAACTATTGAATTTAAAAATGTTTCATTTAAATATCCAGATGCTGAAAACTATATCATAAAAGATATAAGTTTTAAAACAAACAAAGGAGAGACAATAGCTTTTATAGGTAGAACAGGAAGTGGAAAAAGTACTGTTGTTAATCTAATACCAAGACTTTATGATGCAACAGATGGAGAAGTGCTAGTAGATGGAATAAATGTTAAAGAATATAAAGAAAAAGATTTAAATGATAAAATAGGATACATATCACAAAAAGCTGTTATGTTCAAAGGCACAGTTAAAGATAATGTAGGTTTTGGTAAAAAAGATAATAAAAAAATAAAAGAAGAAAATATCAAAGAAGCAATCAAAGTAGCACAAGCAGAAGAATTTGTAAAATTACTTCCAAAAACTTATGATTATCAAATTGCAGAAGCAGGTACTAATATAAGTGGAGGTCAAAAACAAAGATTATCTATCGCTAGAGCTATAGCTAAAAATCCAGAAATATATATTTTTGATGATTCATTCAGTGCGCTTGACTATAAAACAGATTTTAAACTTAGACAAGAATTAAAAAAACATACCAAAGATTCAACTGTAGTAATAGTAGCTTCTCGTATTGGAACAATTAAAGACGCAGATCAAATATTTGTAATTGAAGATGGAGAAGTAGTAGGATCAGGAACTCATAAAAAACTATTAAAAACATGTAGTTTATATAAAGAAATAGCCCTTTCACAATTAGGAAAGGAGGAAGTGGAAAATGCATAACAGAAGAAATAGTGAAAAAGATAAATATTTTAAAAAACATATCATGCAACTATTTAATTATATTAAAAGATATTTACCACTTATAATACCAGCCTTAATACTTGCATTTATATCTTCAATCTTTTCTATAATCGGACCAGATAAACTAAAAGATATGACTGATACAATAACAAAAGGATTAATGACAGGGATAGATTTAAATAAAGTAAAAAGTATTGGCATGTTCTTAGTAACAATTTATGTTTTAAGTGCTATATTTGGTTATATACAAGGATTTATAATGTCAACTGTAACTAATAGATGTGCTAAAAATCTAAGAACAGAAATAAGTGAAAAAATAAATAGATTACCTCTTAAATATTTTGATAAAACAAGTTTCGGAGATGTTCTATCTAGAGTAACAAATGATGTAGATACAATTGCTATGACATTAAATCAAAGCCTAACAATATTAGTAAGTAGTACAACACTTTTCTTAGGATCAATCTTTATGATGTTTAAAACCAATTATATAATGGCTTTAACAGCAATACTTGCTTCTTTAATAGGATTTGCATTTGTAGGGAGCATTTTAAAAAAATCACAAAAATATTTTGATGAGCAACAACAACAATTAGGTAATTTAAATGGACATATTGAAGAAATCTACAGTGGACATACTATAGTAAAACTATATAATGGTATGGAAGATGCTAGTGATAAGTTTGATAAAATAAATGAAAAACTTTATACAAGTAATAGAAAAAGTCAGTTTTTATCAGGACTTATGCCACCCCTTATGGGATTTATTGGTAACTTTGGTTATGTAGCAGTTTGTATCGTAGGATCAGCACTTGTAATAGAAAATCACATAACATTTGGTGTTATAGTAGCATTTATGATTTATATTAGATTATTTACAAGTCCACTTAATCAAATAGCACAAGCTTTAACAGCTTTGCAAAGCGCTGCAGCAGCATCAGGAAGAGTATTTAGTTTTCTAAAAGAAAAAGAAATGCCTTTGGAAGAAAATAAAAAAGTATTAACAAAAGAAAAAGCAAAAGGAAATATTGAATTTAAAAATATTAATTTTGGTTATGAAGAAAATAAACCAATTATTAAAAACTTTTCAGCTAAAGCAAAAGCTGGTTCTAAAATAGCTCTTGTAGGACCAACTGGAGCAGGTAAAACAACAATGGTAAATCTACTAATGAAGTTTTATGATATTGAAGATGGAGATATATTAATAGATGATATTTCTATAAAAGATTTAACAAGAGAAAACATTCATGATTTATTTAATATGGTTCTTCAAGATACTTGGGTATTTAATGGAACAATTAAAGATAATATTAAATATAATAATAAAAAAGTAAAAGATGAAGATATCGAAAAAGTATGTAAAGTAGTAGGACTAGATCATTTTATAAAAACACTTCCAAAAGGCTATAATACAGTACTAAATGAAACAGAATCCTTATCATCAGGACAAAAACAGTTATTAACAATAGCAAGAGCTAATCTTAATCCAAAACCATTTTTAATACTAGATGAAGCAACAAGTAGTGTAGATACAAGAACAGAAGAATTAGTTCAAAATGCAATGGATAAATTAACCAAAGGAAAAACTAGTTTCATAATAGCTCATAGATTATCTACCATTAAAAATGCTGATTTAATCCTAGTAATGAATGAAGGCAATATCATAGAACAAGGCACACATGATGAACTTCTAAATAAAAAAGGTTTCTATGCTGAATTATATAATTCACAATTTGAAACAATAGAATAAAGGTAAAACTTTATTCTATTTTTATGATATAATTTATTTAGGTGATATAAATGAAAAAAGTTATACTTGTAGATGGAAACAATCTTCTTTTCAGAAGCTATTATGCAACAGCTTATCGTGGACCAATACTTCGTAACTCAAAAGGATTTCCTACAAACGGATTATATGGCTTTATTAATATGTTAAATAAGATTATATCTGAAGAAAAACCATCTTATATGATGATCGCTTTTGATAAAGGAAAAACATTCCGCCATGAAAAATATGAAGGATATAAAGATGGAAGAAGGGAAACACCAGATGAACTTAAAATGCAATTTCCTGTTGCTAAGGAACTTGCTAAAGCAATGGGTATTCCATGTTTTGAAATAGATAACTATGAAGCAGATGATATAATTGGAACATTTGCTAAAGAAGTAGATGAAAACGATGATTTTATATCAACAATAATAAGTAGTGACAAAGACCTTCTACAACTTATATCATCTGATAATGAAGTAAAACTATTAAAAACAAATGATTATATCAGAATGAATGAAGAAACTTTTTTTGAAACATACGGTTTTACTCCAGATAAAATGATTGATTTAAAAGGATTAATGGGAGACGCTAGCGATAATATTCCCGGAGTAAAAGGCATTGGAGAAAAAACTGCTATAAAACTACTTCAAGATTATGGAACAATAGAAAATTTATATAATCATATTGATGAAATAAAAGGTAAAACCAAAGAGAAACTTATCGAAGGAAAAGATAGTGCTTTCTTTTCAAAAGAAATAGCTACAATTTATAAAGATGTACCTATAGATAAAGATTTAAATAAAATAAAATATAATGGTGCAACAAAAGATCTTATTCCTCTTATGAAAGAATATGAGTTTTTCTCATTAATAAAAAAACTAGAAATAAAAGAAGAAAAAGAAGACATAGATTATTCTATAGTAGAGGATCTACATATAGAAAACGATAGTGCTATTTATATTGAATGTATAGGAAACTATCATGATAATAAAGTGCTAGGTCTTGGAATAGTTAATAAGAAAGGCAACTTTTTTATAAAACAAGAAAATATAAAAAATATAACTATTGATAGTGAAGTTAATCTTTATACATATGATTTAAAAAAATTATTAATTTTATTAGAAAAAAATGGTTTAACTATAACCAATAAAATAGAAGATTTAAATATCGAAGCCTATATATTAAATTATCCTATAAAAGAAGATATATCATATTTTATGGAAATAAATAATTATAGTTCTATTGAAACAGAAGAATTATTAAAAAAGAAAAATCATACTGAAGAAGATATAATAGAAAATATTATAAAGAAAACAAAGTTTATCTATGAAAATAGAACTAAATTTTATGAAGAACTAATAAAAAAAGATTTCTTATCATTATATGAAGATATGGATCTTCCGCTTTGTTATGTATTAAAAGATATGGAACAAAATGGTGTTAATATTGATAAAGATTACATTCTAAAAATGCAAGATGAAGTAGATAAAAAAATAAAAACTTTAGAAAATGAAATCCATACTTTAGCAAATAATGACCAGTTTAATATAAATAGTCCAAAGCAATTAGGAAAAGTCCTTTTTGAAGAATTATCTATACCATATCCTAAAAAAATAAAAGCTGATAAAGATTACTCAACTAGTGTAGATATACTAAACAAATTAAAAGATTATGATATTGTAAGTAAAGTATTAGAATATAGAACTCTTACAAAACTCTATTCAAATTACATAATAGGACTTTTAGATTTCATCAAAGAAGATGGTAAAATTCATACAATCTTTAATGAAACATTAACTAGAACAGGAAGATTATCATCAACAAGTCCTAATCTTCAAAATATACCAATAAGAGAAGATTATGGTAGATTAATTAGAAAAGCATTTGTTCCTAGTGAAAATTCAGTAATTGTATCTAGCGATTACTCTCAAATAGAACTTCGTATGTTTGCACATATGTCGAATGCTGAAAACTTAATCGCAGCTTTTAAAAATGATATGGATATTCATACTAAAACAGCAATGGATATATATCATATAAGTGAAAAAGAAGTAACAGCAAATAAAAGAAGAAATGCAAAAGCAGTAAACTTTGGTATTTTATATGGAATAAGTAGTTTTGGGCTTTCTGAAGATCTAGGAATAAACGTAAAAGAAGCAAAAAGCTTCATTGATAAGTACTTAGAAACATATCCTGGTATTAAAGAATATATGGATAATTTAATAAAAGAAGCATATAAAAATGGTTATGTAAAAACTCTGTTTGGAAGAGAACGTATACTTGATGAATTAAAAAGTAATAATTTTATGGTTAGATCATCTGGAGAAAGAATGGCACTTAATACTCCGATACAAGGAACAAGTGCAGATATCATGAAAATAGCAATGATTAATGTTCATAAAGAACTTGAAAAAAGGAAGTTAAAAGCAAAACTAATTATTCAAGTACACGATGAACTTTTAATAGATACTCCAAAAGAAGAACTTGATGAAGTAAAAGAAATATTAAAAGATAAAATGGAAAATGCTTATAAACTGAATGTACCATTAAAAGTAGATATAAATTATGGAAACAACTGGTATGAAGCAAAATAGAAAGGAAGTATTATAGTATGCCAGAACTACCTGAAGTAGAAACAGTAAGACGCGCTCTTTTAAAAAGGCTAAAAGGAAAGACGATAAAAGAAATAACTATTTTGCATAACAATGTCTTTGAAAGGCAAGATATAGAAAAAGTAAAAGAAAATATTAAAAACCAAACTATAAATGATATATTAAGAAGAGGTAAATGGTTAGAGTTTATCCTAGATGATTATTATCTATTAAGTCATTTGCGTATGGAAGGTAAATATATCTATAGAAATTTAGATGATCCTATAGAAAAACATGAACATGTTTTGTTCAATATAGATAACAACTTATCTTTAAGATATAGAGATGTTAGAAAATTCGGTAAAATGTACTTAATAAAAAAAGATGAAATAAATAATAGCCCTATCTCTAAATTAGGACTTGAACCTTGGGATAAAAAACTAACTCCTAGTTATTTAAAAGAAAAATATCAGAAGAAAACTCTTCCGATAAAAACAGTATTACTTGACCAAGAAATAATAACAGGAATAGGTAATATTTATGCAGATGAAATATTATTCTTATCAAAAATTAATCCTCATAGAAAAGCAAAAGATTTAAAAGAAGAAGAACTTAAAAGTATTATTGATAATACAAAACAAGTACTAGACAAAGCAATAAAAGAAAAAGGAACAACTATAAGAAGTTATACATCAGAAGAAGGAGTAACAGGTAATAATCAAAACAATTTATATGTTCATATGAGGGAAAAAGAACCTTGTAAAATATGTAAAAACACAATAATAAAAGAAAAAATTGGTGGAAGAGGAACATATTATTGTAAAATGTGTCAAAAATAAGAGAAAAAACATTGTTTTTTTCTTTTCTTTTTAGTAAAATTATATTAAGGTAGAAAGGAAGTATTAAAATGAAAGAGGAAAAGAAAAAAAATAAACTAATAATTTTAACAGTAGTTGGATTATTGCTACTAATAGCAACAGTAGCAGGAGTATCATATGCTATGTTCAGCGCTAATTTAACAGGTACTAAAGAAAATACTATATCAACAGGTTATGTAACTATGAGTTGCTCAGAAACCAGTTTTGCTATATCTGATACTCAAGTATTAACAGATGCACAAGGAATCGCTGCAACAAATAATGCTGCAACATGTACACTTGTAACAACAATGAATGGTACAATGACACTAGGATATGATGTTGCACTTACAGATGTTGATGCTGATGCACCAAGTGATGCCATTGGAGCAGGAAACGTTAAAATTCAAGCATTCAAAACAAAAGGATCAGATACCACTTATTTAGCAGGATCTTCTGCTTCAGCAGGAGTATTAGTAAGTAGTATTGCATCTAGTGCTGGAACATATGATAGTTCAATTACAGGATATAAAATAGATTCAGCTACAACTGCTGCAAACGAATCAATTCAATATACAGTAAAAGCTTGGGTAGCAAGTATCGGAGCAGGAAATGGTAGCGATATGAGTAATTCAAGTGCAACAGGAGTTTGTACAGATACTACATATACAACAAAAGAAGCATGTGAAACTGCTGGAGGAGTTTGGGGTAATAGCCAACAAGTAACTCAATCTGGAGGTAATTTCTCATTTAAATTAAAGGTTGGAGCAACACAAGTAGTAAATTAATAATAAGAAGCGAGAGCTTCTTTTTTTGTTGGAAAAAAGTTTTTAAAAAAATTAGCACTCATATATTGACAATGCTAACATATACTATTATAATGGATTTAGCACTTGAACTTTGACAGTGCTAAAAGAGGTGTTTTGATGCTAACGACAAGACAAGAAAAAGTATTAGAAATAATTATTCGTGAGTATGTCAAAAATGTAACTCCTGTCGGTTCAAAACTAATATGTGATGAATTAAAATGTTCATCAGCTACTGTTAGAAATGAAATGGCGGTATTAGAAAACAAAGGTTATTTAGAAAAAACACATATCTCATCAGGAAGAGTTCCAAGTGAAGAAGGATATCGTTATTATGTAGATAATCTTATGAAACCAAAAGAAATGACTGGAGAAGACATGCTGAAACTTCAAACGATATTTAATAACAACAAACTAGCACTAAATGAAGTTTTACGCAGAAGCTTAGAAATTATTTCAGAAATAACAGATTATACATCGGTAGTTTTAGGAACAAATTCAAATTTAAATAGACTTCAAAAAGTAGAAGTTCTTCCCCTTAGTGAATCCAAACTAATAGCCATTATCGTAACCGATAAAGGTCATGTAGAAAATAGACAAATGGATATCGAAGGAGTATCACTTGATGAAATATCAAAAACAGTTGACTTAATCAATAAGTTAATAATAGGAACTCCTATTAATGAAGTAAAAGAAAAACTAGAATTTGAAGTAAAACCTATAATTAATCAATATGTAAGACAACATGAAGCTTTATATAATGCTTTCTATGATGTGTTTAATGATTTTGCAATGAAAAGTGATACTACATTCGTAGGTAAAAATAAAATACTTGATCAACCAGAATTTAACAATGTAGAAAAAATAAAAAAAATATTTACCAAATTAGATGATGAAAACTTACTAAAGTCTGTAGAAGAAGATGATAAAGATATCAATATCTATATTGGTAATGAATCTAATTTAGATGAGGATGTAACAATCATTAAAACAAAGTATAAAACAGATAATGATGAAGGAACTATAGCTATTATAGGACCAAAAAGAATGGAATATTCTAAAGTAGTATCACTACTGGGATACATAAAAGATAATATAAATAAAAAATAAGGAGGTATTATGAATCAAGAAAACAAAGAAGTAAAAGAAGATATAAAAGGAACTGAAGAAAAAGAACACAAGAAAATAAAGAAAAACAAAAATGATAAAAATGAAGAAATAATGATACTCCAAGAAAGAGTTCATATTCTTGAAGAAGAAACACTTCGTGCAAAAGCAGATTTAATAAATTATCGGAAAAGAAAAGATGAAGAAGTATCTAATCTGCTAAAGTATTGTAATGCTGATATGATTCTTTCGTTATTACCAGTACTTGATAATTTTGAAAGAGTTATAAATAAAGAAGTTGAATCAGAAGAGTTAAAAAACTATCTCGAAGGATTTAAACTTATTTATAATCAGATAAAAGATATTTTAAATAGTAACGAAGTAAAAGAGATTGAAGCATTAGGCAAAGAATTTGATCCAATGTTTCATCAAAGTATAACAACAAGAAAAGATGATAAAAAAGCCTCAGGCATAGTTTTAGAAGTATATCAAAAAGGATATACATATAAAGACAAAGTTTTAAGACCAGCAATGGTTATAATAAATGAATAGTATGAAAAATAAGATAGAATTAATTGCAATGCTATTTGGAACTATAGGTAATACATATAGTGAATATGATTCATTAAATTGTAGCGAAGAAGTAAATGATTGTTTACTTAAAATGTATTTCTATCTTTTAGAAGAAGACACAAATTTAAAAGGAAAAAGATGGAATGACTTTGAAAAAAGTTACGGTAATTTAAATGAATTAGATCAAGAAATCATTAGAAATGATTTGATAGATATATTAGAAAATAAAGAAAGTATAAAAAAGAAAAGGAGAGATTTTTATGAGTAAAATAATTGGTATAGACTTAGGTACAACTAATAGTTGTGTTGCAGTCTTAGAAGCAGGGGAAGCTAAAGTAATCCCAAATCCTGAAGGTAATAGAACTACACCTTCAATAGTAGCCTTTAAAAAAGGAGAAAA